>Ga0099364_10002950_pt1 | contig 26857 bp, 20 predicted proteins | sample TergutTh196P3_FD_73070 | JGI IMG/M metagenome (GOLD analysis project Ga0099364, IMG submission 73070) | Microcerotermes parvus P3 segment gut microbial communities from Pointe-Noire, Republic of the Congo - Th196 P3 | ecosystem: Host-associated > Arthropoda: Insects > Digestive system > Gut ... | reverse complement strand
GCCATGAACATGGCTTCCTCAATGTATGACCGCGATGGAAACTACATCAGCAATCCGGACAATTGGAAAACGCCGCAGATGTATATCGCCGACACCAGCAATGTCAACTATTACAAAGACGGAAAGAAGGTTGTCTATACGGCAAGCGAATATATTCAAAAAGATTTGGCTGCAAGGTATCTCAACGATGCTTGGATTCAAGGTCAAATGGAAGCCGGCTACAGCGGCGCTTCTTTGTTGGCGGAAGTTGTTGACAACCTCTACGGCTGGTCTGTTGTGAGCAACGGCGAGTTGATCGGGCAGGATACATGGAACCGTATCTTTGAGAAATACATGAACGATTCCACCGTAACGGAATGGATATCAAACACATCGCCTTATGCGTACCAATCTATAACAGCCCGAGCGATCGAAGCCGTTCGCAACGGTTACTGGGACGCATCGTCTGAACAGACAACACAGCTTTTGCAGCAATATGTTCAATCTGTTATTGAATCAGGCGTTGCCTGCTGTCACCACACTTGCGGAAATCCGGCGTTTGATCGGTTTGTGCAAGGGCAAATGGCAGTTCTCGGACTGACGCCTGAACAGGAAGAGCAGTACTGGGAAGCTGTTGAAAAAGCAACGGAACGTGAAAAGCCGACGGATACTGTAACACCCGGAACCGGTTCTTCTTCGGGAGGATTTGGTCTGGCAGCAATCGGCGGCAGTAACAGAGGCGATGACTCCGGAAGCGATTCAAACAATGACGACAGCCGTGAAAATTCCGAAGACGGAGAGCAAGGAGGCGGATATGGTTTAGACGGAAGTGAGCCGGGAACACCAATTACCGGTTATGAAATGATACCGACAAGAATTTCATCTTCGCTTCAAAGCTTTATGTCAAACCCGACATTTTCAGCAGCGAGTATTATCGCGATTCTGTTCGTTGTGTTTGTCGTCGGCGCCGTTTTCTACGGATTCCGCAGAAGAGGGATGTGAAAAAAACCTTCAATCAAAAATTTCATGATTTCAACAGAAGTCATGAAATTTATTTTTTCTTTTTTTTTGAATAATAAATGGTGGGATTGTAATGACCTTCATTGATCGATGGGAATGCAGAGACTTTGATAAAAGATATGAAGAGATAAAAGAACTTTTCAAAGCAGGAAATGAATGCGAATGCAAAATGACTGTTGAAGAAATAGCAGATGAAAAATTGTTGATAAAAAGTGCCAAAACGGGCAATTCAAATGTACGAAAAAATGCTGTCAAAAAAATAAACGATGAAAAAATATTGATCGAAATTGCCAAAACGGATAGTAATTCGATTGTACGCGAAACCGCTGTCAAAAAAATAACCGATGAAAACGCATTGATCGAGATTGCCAAAACAGATGAAAACTCAGTTGTACGAAAAGTCGCTCTCAAAAAAATAACCGATGAAAACGTGTTGATCGAAATTGCAGGAACAGACGAGTATGCCTATATACGCGAAATCGCTGTCAAAAAAATAACCGATGAAAACGCATTGATCAAAATTGCAGGAACCGATGAGGCAGCATATGTACGCGAGGCAGCCATCGAAAAAATAACCAACGAAAAAGCGCTGATCGAAATTGCCAAAGAAAACATGTATGGGTCCGTACGCGAAATCGCCGTTGAAAAAATAACCGATGAAAAAGCGTTGATCGAAATTGCCAAAACCGATGAATGTTTATTTGTACGCTATGCCGCCATTGAAAAAATAACAGATAAAAAAGCGTTGGCAGAAATTGCAAGAACGGATGAAAATTTATATTTTTTGTTAAGATTGATAAAAACATATAGAGAGGATACACTTATTCATTGAATGCCGTTTTTCTCTATTCAATGTTTAATGATCGTTCTCATTTAAATCACAATGCTGCCACGGGTCCTCTGTAAAATAAAGAAACGGTTCAACTCCGTTCGGCAGCAAAATGAAATCTATCATCTCCAAACAGATAGAAAAATGAAGGCTGTTTGATATTCCAGCCTTCATTCATTCAATAAAATAACATCGTTTTTCTCATTTTCTAAAACAAAAAGGCAAGTCGTGAAATTCATTTTTTTGGTTTTCATCTTTTTGGTTTTCATCTGAACACTTCTTCACAATCACATTTTGAACATCATGATTATGCAAAAGCACGGTTTTTTTAACAATCCTGATTTTTTTCTTACTTCTCAATCACACAATCGACAAAATACTGCACTTTGCCATCGACAACTTCTGAAACCAACCCATGAATATCGGTTTCAAACCCGGGGAATGTGTGATTGAGTTCTCGTGCAAACTGCAAAAAGTGAACAATTTGTTTGTTAAATCGCTCTCCTGGAATAAGCAGCGGAATTCCGGGCGGATACGGTGTGACCAACATCGCTGTCACTCGTCCTTCAAGATCGTCAATCATCACCCGTTCAATTTCGCGGTGCGCCATCTTTGCCCACGCATCCGCCGGACGCATGGCAGGCTCAATCGGCGAAACATACATCTCCGTCGTGATTCGAGCCACATCATACGCTTTATAAAAGTCATGCAGCTGCTGACACAAATCACGCAGCCCCATTTTTTCATACACAGGATACTTGGCAATAAATTCCGGCATCATTCTCCACATCGGAAGGTTGCCGTCGTAAGCGTCCTTAAATTGCTGAAGCTCGGTCACCATCGTGTTCCAGCGGCCCTTGGTAATGCCGATTGTGAACATGATAAAGAAGGAGTAGAGTCCGGTTTTTTCAACGATGATGCCGTACTCGGCAAGGTATTTTGTCAGCACGCCTGCGGGAATGCCCCAATCGGCAAACGATCCGTCAACGTCCAGTCCCGGCGTGATCAGTGTCGCTTTGATCGGGTCAAGCATATTAAAGCCCGGCGCCAAATCGCCAAAACCGTGCCAGCGTTCATTGGCATGCAGCATCCATTGTTCACGTGTGCCCATGCCGTCTTCCGGCAACACATCCGGTCCCCATACATTGAACCACCAACCGTCATCTTTCTTGGTTTCTGCCCATTCTTCGCCGACTTTACGCATCGCTCGGCGAAAATCCATTGCTTCTTGAATGGATTCTTCAAGCAATGCTGTTCCGCCGGGCGGCTCCATCATCGCTGCCGCCACATCGCATGAGGCGATGATTGCATATTGCGGGCTGGTCGAAGTGTGCATCAGATACGCTTCGTTGAAGCGCGGCAAATCAAGCGTCCGATCCTGCGAATTTTGAATCAAAATCTGTGACGCCTGACTCAAGCCGGCAAGCAGTTTGTGCGTAGACTGCGTTGAGACCACCATCGATTTTTCACAGCGGGGACGCTTTGTGCTGATGGCATAATAATCATCGTAAAAATCATGAAACGCCGCATGCGGCAGCCACGCTTCATCGAAATGAAGTGTATCGACCTTGCCGTCGAGTTCTTTTTTGATTTCCTCAACGTTGTACAAAATACCATCGTAAGTACTCTGTGTGATTGTAAGAACGCGCGGCTGTTCTTTTTGGTCTTTTGCAAAAGGATGTGCCGCAATTTTCTTTTGAATATTTTTCCAAGAAAATTCTGATTTCGGAATCGGTCCGATGATTCCGTAGTGGTTTCGTGTCGGCATCAGAAAAACAGGAATCGCACCGGTCATGATAATCGCATGCAGTACGGATTTGTGGCAATTGCGGTCAACGATAACAATATCGCCCGGCGCCACTGTCGAATGCCAAACAATTTTGTTGGACGTCGATGTGCCGTTGGTGACGAAAAACACATGATCGCAATGAAAAATCCGTGCCGCATTACGCTCACTTGCAGCCACCGGACCGGTATGATCCAAAAGCTGCCCCAACTCATCAACCGCATTGCACACATCGGCACGCAGCATGTTTTCGCCAAAAAACTGGTGAAACATTCTTCCGACGGGGCTTTTTAAAAACGCAACGCCGCCGGAGTGTCCGGGGCAGTGCCAGGAATACGAGCCGTCTGCCGCATAATGCGTCAGTGCCCTAAAAAACGGCGGCGCGAGTGAATCCATGTAGACACGCGCCTCACGCACCACGTGGCGGGCGATGAATTCCGGCGTATCTTCAAACATATGAATAAATCCATGCAGTTCGCGCAGGATATCGTTTGGGATGTGCTGCGACGTCCGCGTTTCGCCATGCAGGAAAATAGGGATGTCTGCATTGCGGCGGCGGATTTGTTCAACAAAAGAACGTAGCTCAGCAACTGTTTGATCTGCTTCTTCACCTGAAAACTCTTCGTCATCAATTGACAAAATGAACGCCGACGCTCGGCTTTGCTGCTGGGCAAAGATCGACAAATCGCCGTAAGTCGTCACGCCCAAAACTTCAAAACCTTCTTCTTCAATCGCCTGTGCCAAATCACGAATCCCAAGACCGCTGGAATTTTCCGAGCGGAAGTCTTCGTCAATAATCACAATGGGAAAACGAAATTTCATATCATCGCCTCAATTTTTTGGCAGCGTCAAACAGGTCTGCCCCTATTTGCCGCCGCAATCCGTGTATATTTTATTCCTCATCGGGCTCAAAAGAACAAAACCCGTGTTGTGCCCCTGCGGGCGTAAAGTTTGTTAATTATTAATTTAAGTATCACACCACAGTTTAAATGTATTAAAATTAATTACAACATCATTTTTACATATTTAGAGTTGCCGATAAATATTTTTAAAACAGCGTATATATGGAAAATTTATAGCATTGAACGAGAATGGGTAACTTTTTTGTAACGCTTACAAGTGAGGAATAAAAAAATGGATAAATTATTTGACTTAAAAGCCGGAGATATTGAAATAAAAAATCCGATTGTTTTATCGGCAATGGCCGGAGTGACGGATGGAAAGTTTGCCGCGGAAAACGCAAAAAATGCCGGCATGGTTGTTCTTGGCTCTTTTAATTTGGATGAGACGGCACAAGAAGCCGGAAAAGAAACCGTACTCAGAGGTCGCCAAGAATTTGAAAAAGCCGATGTCTTTTCTCAAATCGAAGAAGAAATTGATTTTGTTGTAAAAAATTGCCCGAACACGGCGGTTGCCGTCAGTGTCAGAAGCGCAACGCTTGACCCTCTTTTGAAGGCAGCAGGTCTTTTGAAAGAAAAAAAAGCCGTCATGGAACTTGATATTCACTGCCGCCAGCCGGAGTTTACGGAAAAAGGATTGGGACAATCATTATTAAAAGATACAAAAGCCCTTGCAGAAACGATTCAAAAAATAAAAGAAACCGGTGTTGTTTTGTCTGTCAAATTCCGAACAAATGTTGTTGATCCTGAATCGGCGGCTGAGTTTTTTGACGCCGCAGGCGTCGATATCATTCACGCCGATGCCATGATTGAGGGAAAGGGCGCTGACTATGGCGCCGTTACAAAAATCAGAAACAAGACACGAAAATTGGTGATTGCAAACAATTCCGTGGATGAGTTTGATGCGGCTTTAGAATTTTTCGCATCCGGTGCAGATATGGTATCTGTTGCCAGAGCAGCTCTGGAAGATGCTCAGTTTATTCCGCATTTGGTTCAAAAAACAGAGGATTATCAAAAAGAAACGGGTTGGTATAATTCCCCCAAACACATTTGCAAAAATGGTGATAACAGAGGACTCACATTCTGCTGCCCGCCTGTGAAAAATTGCAAATTGCTTTATAAAGTCAAAGAAATCGGCTTTTCGCCGCAAGAATTCATTCAATTAAAACAGCAAAGTGCAAAAGGAACGCCTTTGGAACATGGAAAAGAAACGTGTTTTGGAAGCTTTATTTGGTGCTGTAAACTCACAAAACCATGCTACTACAGAGACGGCTCTTTAGCACAGATTGGTCTTACCGGCGTTGAATATATGCAATTAAAAAAGGATTTGTCGGAAAAATTATTAGATCAGATTGAAAAGAAAAAAGCGGTTTGATTCGGAAAAATTATTAAATCAGATTGAAAAGAAAAAAGTGATTTGATTCGGAATTTAAGAACAACCAATTAAAGGCAGGAAAATTCAATGAAAACAAACACAACTGCAAATGAAGAAAAAATTGCCATGTTCGCAGCGACTGCGATGAGTTTGGAAGTTTCCTCTTACCCAAAACCGGGAAATGTTCACCGATTGAAAGATTTTAAAGAAACAACTTTTGAACATTTTTTAATATCGGCTTTATCGGCGATATCCGTTTTTCTAAAAGCCCCCCACTCCGATTCAAAAACAAATGACTTCGGATCGCTTTTTTATGAGGCTGTTTTAAAAAGCCAATGTTTCCAAAGCGGCGGAAACACTCATTTTGGAACACTGATTTTACTTTTGCCGCTTTCAATGGCGGCAGGGTTGGTATTCAATGATGAAAAAGGAAACAGCAGCGAAAAAACCGCCAAAAAAGTCATTGAAAAAGCCGCCGACATTTGTAAAAAAACAACAGTTGAAGACGCAATTGGTTTTTACAAAGCTTTTGAAATGTCGAATGTTTCAGTTCAAAAAATCGGAAATGGGCGAAGTGAAAATAAAACAATATTTGCAAATTCAAAATCGTCAAATTTAACAAATTCAAAAACGTTGGATTCAACAAATTCAAAAGCATTCGATTTAACAAATTCAAATGCAGTCGAAAATATTCAATCTCTAAAAACATCGCTTTTTGATTTAATGAAAAGGGGTGCTCAAAGAGACATGATTGCGAAAGAATGGGTGACCGGTTTTGAAAAATCAGCCCTTTTTTCCAAAAAACTGATTGAAAACAAACGCTTCTTTGAAAAAAACCCGAAAAAATGTTATGGTAGTTTTATAAACAGCGCTGTTGTCTATACATTTATGGAGTTTCTTGCCGAATTTGAAGATACGTTTATCATGACAAAATTCAATCAGAAAAAAGCCTCAAAGATACGAATGAAAGCCTCAAAGATCATCAAAAAAGATAACGGCAAAAGAAATTTAATAAAAATGATTCCAAAAATTCAGCAATTGGATCGGAAAATGCAAAAAGACAAAATAAATCCGGGGTCTTTGGCAGATATTGCGGCAGCCGGTATCTTTATATCTTTATTAGACGGGATGGCAATTTAAATCAATGATGATTTTAAGTCAATGATGATGCTAAAGCGATGATGATGCTAAAGCGATGATGATGCTAAAGCGATGATGATGCTAAAGCGATGATGATGTTAAAGCGGTGATGGTTTTGGAAGAAACAAAAGAAAACTTGGAAAAAATGAAAGGATACGGCATATCCGAAGGAATTTCCGAAATCATATTAACGACAAAAAATGCAATCGACAAGCCTGAAAAAAAATATAATGCTGCTCCAATTGGAATTATTTGGAAAAATAATAAATTGTTTCTTCATTTGTTTAAAGGAACCAATACCCGCCGAAATTTAATGACGGAAGAATACTTTGCCGCAAACATTACGGATGATGCTGTTTTGTATGCAACGTCAACATTTTATGATTTGGAAGATGAGCATTTTTCAACCGTTTTGGTTGAAGAAAAAACGGCAGCAAATAAACCGATTGCAACTTCCTCGAAAACTGCCGCTGAAACGACCATTGAAACTGCCGCCGAAAATATACCGATATTAAAAGAAGCCAACCGATATGTCATTTTCAAATGTTTGTCCAAAACGGAATCGGATGATACGACCATTATTGATATTGAGCCCGTTCTTTTTGGAAAAATTAGAGATGAGGATGGCGGAAAACTCATAAATCGAGGGTTTAATTCTGTTATTGATGCTTGTGTTCATATGACGCGTTATGAAAAAACCAAAAATCCGACCTATATCGATCACATTCGCCATCATTTCAATCTGATTCATAGATGTGGCCGAAAAAGAGACAAAGAAGGATTAGCTATTCTTAAAAAACGGCTGATAGAAATTGAATTGGAAAATGGGGCAGAGCCGTAAAATCGAATAAAACCAAAAACTGTGAAATCAAAAACGGCAAAATCAAACAATTGAATTGTTTCGTTCCCGAATAATCTGCAAAACTTCAGAAATATGATTTAATTTATAATCGGGATCAAAAGAGAAAGAACGGTCATGATCGTTTCGGTCGCCATAGGCGGCATAAGCGGTGATCATCCCGATTTTTTTGGCGGGCGCGATGTCGCGGCGTAAACTGTCTCCGATAAAAAGAGATGTTTCGGGGATGGCATTGGAGCGTTGAAGTGCGTAATGAAAAACGCCCGGATTGGGTTTTTTCAAACCGGACATATCAAAAGTAATTAAATCATCAACGTGCTTGTCTAAACCGACTTTTTTCAACCTTTTTTGAGCGTTTTTGGTGTCCGCATCTGTGACAATGACAAAGGAGCAGCCCATCTCTTTTAAAGACGTGACCGTTTCGGTCACACCGTCATAGAGGGAGACGTTTTCAACTTTTTCATGTTCATAAACAGCGCAGCATTCACTGAAAAAATCATTTGAAAAGGCCTTTTTATCTTTGAGATAATCTTCAATATTTTCCAAATTTTCAAAACCGTAAATCCCGCGCAAAAAATAAGACAGCATTTCAATCGGGTCACCATCTCCGATCAGGTCAACGACAGCAGCGCACGCTTCAATTTTTGCATGAACAAAATCAAATAAAGTGTTGTCCATGTCTGAAAGAATGTGTTGAATGTTTTGTTTTTCCATTTTTGAAATTCCCGAATTTTAAGAAGATTAGATAAAGAGTTCCTCGCCGACTCCCAGCAAATTTAAAGCGCATGAGATTTGATCGTATTCTTTCATTTTACAAATATCACGATACGGCTCCCCGATTGGCTCAAAACCCATCGGATATGTGCCGTAATGCATCGGAATCAGGTTTTTGGCATTTAAAGCGTTTGCAGCCAATACGGTTTCATCGGGAGAGAGATGGGAATCCCCCATTATTGATCGCGGTTTATAAGCACCAATCGGCATGATGGCGTAATCAATGTCCGGAAATAATTCGGCAATCTCAAAGAAATGATCACTCCATGCGGTATCACCGCCGAAATAAATTGTTTTGCCGTTTCCCCGAATAATGAAACTGCCCCAAAGAGATCGATTGCTGTCAAAAGCATGCATGCGTGACCAATGAAATGCCGGCAGAAAATAAACTTCAACAGACGGGGGTGTATCAAATTTTTGAAACCAGCCGGCTTCTTGGATATTTCGGCTGCCGTGTGTTAAATATTTTAAAATGTTGCTGCTTTTTAGAGGGGCAAGCATCTGTGTTTTTCTGTTTCCTTTGAAAATTTGCCGAAGAGAGCGCGGATCTGCATGGTCGTGATGCATGTGAGAAATTAAAACATAATCTGCGAATTTGAATTTTTCAATATCGCATGGTGTTGGAACTCTTCGAGACCGCATGGGGAAATTAAAATAAGCCGGATCGGTTAAAAATGTGACACCACCGAGTCGAATAAAAAAAGAAGCATGACCAAGCCAAACAATCATATCTTGATTGACGTCCATGAAAGACTCGTTTTTGAAAAAAGAAACTTGGAATGTATCATTTCTGCGCTCCTCTCGCTGTGCGTTTTTATAATAGCGCCATTTGAGAAACTTCATAAAGGACATTGTCTTTTTATTTCTCAAATTTATGAACGAGCGACCTTTCATCGGGTTGCCGGCCCAGCCGTCTTTAATTATCGGCAGCATCGGATTAGAAAGATATTGAATGGTCAAAAAAACACCTGAAATTTGAAATCTGAATAATTCTAAATGTAAAGTACGTTATAAACTTTCTTAATATAATAAAAAAGTAAAACATTAAAACATTAAAACATTGATAAAACATTAATAAAAAAGAAAGATATAGTATAAGAATGAAAAAAGATAGATAAGAGATAGAGGAAAGATAGAAAATCGGTGATATTTTGGATAAATGCATGGGAGAAGAGATGAAAAGAAAGATCGCACAGCACCCTTGCTATTCATCCGAAGCGCAGCACAAATTCGGAAGACTCCATTTGCCTGTCGCACCGTCTTGCAATATCCAATGCAACTATTGCGATCGAAAATTTGACTGCGTGAACGAAAGCCGCCCGGGCGTGACAAGCTGTGTTTTGACGCCGACCGAAGCTTTAGAAAAAACAGATCAAATTCTGGCACAGCACCCTTATATTCGTGTGATCGGCATTGCCGGTCCCGGCGACCCGCTTGACAATGACGAAACATTTGAAACATTCCGCTTGATTCGAAAAAAATATCCTGATTTAACCCTTTGCGTCAGCACAAACGGACTTCTCCTTGCGGATCGATTCGAGGAACTGGCGGCAATCGGCGTAGAAACAATAACAGTGACAATGAACGCCATGGATCCCGACATTCAAAAAGAAATCATCAGCATGGTTTACTACAATGGGACAATGTACGAAGGACGAGAAGCCGCCGAGATTCTGATTCAAAATCAACGAAAAGGGATTCAAAAAGCAGTTGACGCCGGAATGACCGTCAAAATCAACACGGTTTTAATTCCCGAAATAAATGACAAGCATATCTTGGATTTGGCTAAAAAAATGAATGAGATGGGCGTCTATATTATGAATATTATGCCGCTCATCAATCAAGCCGCCTTTAAAGACAGACGCCCGCCAACCGAATCTGAAAAAAAGGAGATTCAAGACTTGTGCGCCCCTTATGTCAAACAAATGAGACATTGTCGGCAATGCCGTTCAGATGCTTACGGGTTGATTGGCAAAGATTTGTCAATAGAGAGGCGACGATGTGCGCGCGGGAAAGAATTGGTCATCAGGAGCGAGGACATAGACCAATGAATGACAGTGAGCATTCATAGGAAATTATTACATATTATTAAATCATATTAAGCATAATATTATTACATTTCATTAGATCATATTATTTTTAATATTAGTTGATGTTATAAAATCATATTATGTTTAAGTGGATAACGGCGTTGCATATGTGAAAAAGAATTAAACCTGAAACCTCTCAAAAGAAAAGTGAAAATCATGACACTTGAAAATATTCAAAAAATAACACAGTCGATCCGCTCTTTTGACGGCACTGCCCGAAAAAAGCCGATCGCCTCTGTTTCAGAAATTTTTGAAAGCGTTGCCGATGCGTATGGCGGATGCGTTGCTGATTTTGGGGATGACGCCGCTGCAATCGACATTGGAAATGGTGATGTGGTCTTATTATCCGCTGACGGTATTTGGAGCCGTTTGATGGAACAAAGCCCGTGGTGGGCCGGCTTTACATCGGTTATTGTAAATGTGAATGACATTGTTGCAATGGGAGGAAAACCATTGGCAATGGTTGATGTTGTTTCATCCGATGATTCCGAAATACTTAAAGAAGTCTTTCGCGGGATGGCGGAAGGCGTTAAAAAGTTTGGCGTTCCAATTGTCGGCGGCCATACCCATCCGGAAGGTGAAAAATCCCTTTCTGTTGCCATCGTCGGGATTACGAAAAAAGATCAATTGATTCGAAGCGATACGGCAAAACCCGGAGACGTTGTTATTTTTGCAATTGATTTGGACGGACAAGCCGGACCAAATTCGCCCTATAGTTATGAATCCGTTTCATTTAAAGATCCCACCGTGATTCGAAAAATGTATGAAGCTCCGCAAATTCTTGGACAACATCAGTTGGTCACTGCCGGAAAAGATATCAGTAACCCCGGACTCATCGGAACGCTGGGCATGTTATGTGAAACCAGCGGCGTTGGCGCTGAAATTGATTTAAACAAAATTGTTCGCCCGGACAATCCTGATATTTCATTGGAGAGCTGGCTTTTAATGCATCCCGGGACAGGATTTGTGTTTACGGCAAAACATGAAAATGTGAAAGAGTGCCTTCAAATTTTCAAAGCGCGAAAAATAACAGCGGCCGTCTGCGGCAAAATTATCGAAAAAAGAACGGTTGAAATTATCGATGGCAGCGAAAAGGCAACTGTTTTTGATTTTGAAAAAGAAGGGATTACAGGAATTCAAAAACGAAAAGGGTAACTTTTTTTTATTCATATTTCTATACAAATTTTAATCAAATGTTATCCTAAAAGATAACATATGTTATCAAAATCCCAACGTGGATATAAGCGACAATACATTATTAATGACTTATGGAATCTGTAGCAACTTTAATTGTCATTGGAATTTTGTCGAGCGTTTTTATATTTGGATTAAAAACGGGAATTGGATGTGGTTTTTCAAAAATAAAGTGGCTTGTTGTTATTTTGTTGGGTCTGTTTTATATTGGACTCGCAACAGTTGCCGGCTATTTTATGGATACCATTGACGTGACCACTTTTATGAGTTCACCATACGCTGTTGCCGTTCATATCGCACTTGCTTTACTCCTATTGTTTGGCGGAATCCAAACTATGAAAAAATGGCATGCAGGCTGTGATGTTTCTAAAAAAACTTTTTTGATTTTGGTCGTACCGTGCCCTGTTTGCATGAGCGCTCTTTTACTTTCGTGTGTCAGTTTGTCAACAGTTGTTGAAACAGCAGGAACGTACATTGGATTTGCAGTCGGATTGGTTTTTGCAATTTCAATCATCGCTTCAACCCTCGTCATGAGGAATATCGGAAAGATAAGTCGTTTGCTTCATATACGCTTTGACGGGACGCCGGATTCACTGGGTGCGCTGATGGTTTTTATCGGCTTATTCTATCTTATTGCTGCAATCATCATTCCGGCATATATTCAAGCCGGAGCGATGCAAGTCATGGCATCAACACCGCTTGGATTTTCTGAATTCGTTATTTTTTTGATATCTATAGTAATCGTTTTTTTGGGTGCTGTCCTGACAAGAATTACAGAAAGGAATGACACTTCAATCCAAAAATAATAATTTTAAAATTTTAACAAAATGAAAAATGGAGAAATAAAATGGCTTTATTATCTGATTTCGGATCAACCGTTTCATATATTACCTATATCTTTTCAAACTCATTATTGTATCCGGTAATGATTTTGTTGATTATTTTGGTGATCATATCGCTCATATTAGCAGGAGAATTTATTACAGAATACACAAGACGCAATCGAAATCCCGAAGAGTTGGACAAAGTCATCGGGCATACGAATAAAATAATGTCGTCGAAAAGTGAAAACAAAAATAATGAAACTGCAATTGCATGGAGAACATTAGAAAAGCAAACGCAATATGTGTCTTCTTTTGCGTTATCTGCTGCCGGTTATATTGAACAAGGCAATATCAAAAGTGTGGTAAGACTTGCAGATTCTATTGAAAACAAGATGATGAAACGTGTTGAAAAAACAAGAATTATTACAACAATCGGTCCGATGCTGGGTTTAATGGGAACACTCATTCCCTTGGGTCCGGCACTCATCGGGCTTACAAGCGGCAATATTGAAGCATTGGCGACAAACTTAGTCATTGCCTTTGCAACAACAGTTGTCGGTTTATTTGCGGCCGGCATTGGCTTTTGTTTAACAACCGTCCGAAACAGATGGTATTGGCAAGATTCAAGAGATATAGATGATTTGATTGATGCTTTGGAGGGAGAAGCATGAGACGCCGTTCCCAAAGAAGACGCGGTTCATTTACGGAAAATGACCCCGGAAGTCCGATGAATAGCGTTGCAAACGTTTTTGACGTTGCTATGGTCTTTTCAGTCGCTTTGCTTGTTGCACTTGTCATATCATTTAACATTGCGGAATTATTGACAGACAGTGACGTCACTATTGTCAAAAACCCGGGACAGCCAAACATGCAGATAATCCAAAAAATGAACGACACAATTGAAATTTTTGAGATCAGCTCTGAAGACCAAATCGGTGGCGGGATAGGCGATGTTCTCGGAACGGCTTATCGCCTGGAAGACGGGCGCGTGATTTATGTTCCGGAAAACGGTTCTTTGGATTTTTCAAATTCAACCGAGAATTAAACAAATCACTCAAATTCACGAACTGAAAAACAAACTGCTCAAATTAAAATGAATGGAATAAACAAATCGTTCAAATTTAAATGAGCGAAATTAAACAAACCGTTCAAATTAAAATGAGCGGAATAAACAAATCGTTCAAATTTAAATGAGCGAAATTAAACAACCCGTTCAAATTTAAATGAGCGAAATTAAACAACCCGTTCAAATTCAAACGAACTGAAAAACAAACCGTCCAATCCAAACAGAATGGACAAACAAACCCACTCAAACGAAAAAAGATAGGGGGAAAAACTCCTCTCTTTTTTTTGAATATATCTATTTGGCTAACATATGTAATTAAAACAGACAAATATCTGTTAAAAATTTATCATATTCAATAAACGCAGCATTCGTTTTTAAAATAAAAAAGAAGCGAAGAAAAAAATCAAATTAAACAAAAAGTTTGGAGATAAAATAATGATTTCATTCAAAAAAATAAACATATTTTTTGTTCTGTTACTACTTCTTTTTCCGATGATTCCGATCATCCCGACTGTTTCTGCCGCTCCGATTCAAGGAACAAACGACAAAATTGATGTTTTGTATATCGGATACGTGGGAGCCCAAATGATTCATATCAACTCGGATATGTACGATCAAATGCACTACAAAGATGATTTTTCAATTCATACAATTCTCATTGATTGGATGACAGGATATCAAAATGACTTAGATGATTATGATTTAACAACATTTGATATTGTTATTGTTGATATGACAATTTATGACTTATTTGGAGATTTGGATGCTTTAGAGGCAGCTCATGACAGTGGTGTAATACTCGTCTCTGTTGCCAATGATTATGCCGGATCGACATATGTTCCGGACTTTTTTGATTTCAGAGATAACGCCGATTTAACAACAAGCACAGCATACCCAAAAGATACGGTTGAAATATTTTTTGCAATGTATGAAGATGCAAGCACTTATTCAGAAGATGAGCCGGACCAATACAAAATCATTCAACAAGATTATGCTGAAAACATGTTGATGTTTCTTGCAGAGGCAAAAAATAAAAAAACAGGAGAATTTAGCACAATCGTTGACGTTTGGGAACAAAACAAAATAAAATTGGTATATCTTGGCTTTACCGGTCAAGAAAGATGGGGCATGATTAACCAATATTCATCTTTTATGAATGTCACCTTTTTAAAAGATTATTGGTCAGACGACGGGCAAAAATCAATTGTTGATTTCGGAAACAGCGGCGGCTTTAGAGATCAGGATTTTATTATCATTAACATGATTACAACGACATATCTCGATAGAATTGATTCAAACATTACCGCATCTGAAAATAAATTGGAAACGATTGCTAATGCCGGAGTGACTCCTGTGTATATGTTTAGCAGTCTCAGTCCGGATTATGCAATAGAAATTGATAATGAATATAAAGCAACAAGAACAATGGGTGAGGTCAGCCCCCAAGTTTTAATTTTTGCCGCACAAAAATATGAAAAAGAAAATGCAACAACTCAAATAACAAAGGATTGGGTATTAAAAAAAGCGGGGCTGCTTTACGGAATTTATCATCCGGGATTGGCACAAAAATACTATGAGACATTGGATGATTATTTGAATGATTATAATTATGATGCGAGCCGACCGACTGTCGGCATATGGTTCCACACATCCTATTTCAATGATGGTCGCATTGAAATTATTAATGAGTTAATTGAGGATCTTGAAAGCAAAAATGTCAATGTTATTGCAGGTTTTGATATCTATTCAGATACGGGGGCTGCCAATCCATTGATGAAATATTTTTCCAAAAACGGCGAAGTGCTCATCGGATCTGCGATTTCGCTTAAAGGTTTTGCTCTCAGCTATTGGGATTACGATGCAGGCATTGAATGGCTGGAAGAATTAAATGTCACAGTCATAAAAGCGGTGATCGCCTCAACCGGATCTTCAACAAAAGGCATTCCAAAAGATATGTTAATTTATGAAACGGTTTCACCAAACAGGGATGGTATGACAGATTTCATTATTCTTGGAAATGTTGAAGAAGACGGTCCCAAAACTTATCAGGAACAAAAAGATTGGCTGGCAAACCGCGCGATTAAATGGGCGATATTGAAACAAAAGCCCAATGCTGACAAAAATATTGCCATCATTTATTACAACTACCCGCCCGGAAAAGACAACATCGGTGCAAATTACTTGAATGTTATGAGAAGCCTTGGCGGCGATGTGTCTGGCAATGGCGGCATTTTAAGAGAAATGATGAATGCCGGATACACAGTTTCTTTTGATGATTTGCCGATTAATGAAAATGAGTTGACAGAAGATACTCTTTTGGATTTGATCTTGAACCAAGGAATTAATGTCGGCTCTTATGCGCCCGGTGTTTTAGATACTTTGGTCAAAGAAAGAGGTGCTGTTTCGGATGATGATTGGTGGGGTGCAACGCTCCTGCCGGTTGAAACATACAAAGTGTGGTTTGACGGAATTGAAAATGAAACCATTAAACAAAGCATTATCAGTGAATGGGGCGAGCCTTGGAACTATTCTAAAAAATTAGACAAAGATCAAAGCGGTATGATTTGGGAAGATGAAAATGGATATCGATTTATTGTTATCCCTGCCGTTCGTTTCGGAAATGTGTGGCTGACGCCGCAGCCGGACAGAGCTTTGGCAACCGAAAAAGCCGCTTCTTATCACAGTGGCGACCTTCCGCCGACGCACCAATATGTTGCTTATTATTTGTGGCTGAATTATGAATTTGAAGCTGATGCCATTATCAATTTTGGAACACACGGCACACATGAATGGTTGCCGGGCGAACCGTACGGATTAAGTGCAAGAGATGATCTTGCTCCCCTGCTGCTTAAAGATTTGCCCAGCATTTATCCTTACATCGTTGCAAATGTCGGTGAAGGATTGACGGCAGAATACCGTGGAAACGCCTTAATCGTTGACCACATGACGCCGCCGATGATACGGTCAAATTTGGATTCCAATGAGGATTTATCGTATCTGGAACGCGAAATTCAAGCCTATTTAATCGGGCAAGACGGCGAAACAAACAGATTGCGCCAAGAGGCAATTGTTGACAGAATGTTTGATGCCGGCATTCATAACATTATCGGCATAGATCAGCATAAACCACAAATTAATCCAAACAATCCTCAATCCGTAACTGATGAACAAGTGAAAGATTACTTGAAAGGATTAGACCGCAACAGCTTTTCTGCATTTTTAAGAGAAGAGCTGTATGATTACATTGAAGCCATCAAAGAAAACAACTTGCCATATGGTATGCACGTTTACGGCAGAAGTATGCCCGAAGATCAAATTTCTGCCATGCTGCGCTCCATGTGGGGACTGCCGTTTGATCAAATCATTTATGAAACCTATTACGAAGCAAACGGATATGCTGGAATTCCATACGAAGATGAACAAAAAATTAACGACCTTGTGAAAGATTTGGAAGCATCAGCCGGTCCGTCGGATATGATAAATATTCTTCAAACCGCTTTTGCAGATTCCAAATATCCGGCAGGGGCAGACCATGAAAAGATTGTGCGTTTTGTCATTGGTCCGGCTATGGATATTGAAGGAATGAATGCCAACGCCGTCATTTTAAAATGGAAATCAAACGGTGTGTATGATGAGTTGAAAGACGAAATTATATTTGCCTATTATTTCTACACAACGATTCCGTCGGATACTGAAATGGATGCAATAATCAAAAATGTGGTTCAATATTGCATGGATCATAATTCCGGAGTAATTGATGCTGATTTGGTAAATGAAGCTCTGATGAATGAATTTAATACACAAACGCATGAAAATCAAGCTGTTGTCGGATACATGACAGGATACGGACGTTTGCAGTATGCTGACAAATTAAGAGAATGCGGGCCGATGGAAATGAAAAGTTTGATGTCGGCGCTTTCAGGCGGCTATATCCCTCCAAGTGTCGGAAATGACCCGATCCAAAGCAAAGATGCCATCCCGACCGGAAGAAACTTTTATGGAATTGATCCGACAAAGTTTCCGACAAAATCAGCATGGGAAGTCGGCAAATCTTTGGCAGATCAGCTTTTGGCGGATTACTATTCAAAATATGGTGAGTTTCCAAACACTGTTGCTTTCTCAAGATTCGGAACGGAATTTATTCGAGATGAGGGTGCTTTGGAAGCCATGGCGATGTATTTAATGGGTGTCGAGCCTGTTTGGGATATCAATGGAAATGTGGATCCGAAAAGCGTTAAAGTCATTCCATTGAATGAATTGACCATCACCTTAAAGGATGGAACAACGGTTAACCGCCCTCGAATTGACATTGTTTACACAACTGCCGGTATGAGAGATTCCTTTGGCGATAAACTCAAACTCATTAATGTCGGCGTGAAAACAGTTTCAAATTTAAATGAACCGGATGAATGGAACTATGTGAAAGCCAATACGGATATTTTAAAAAGTAATCCTGCAACAGCGCCGTTTGCTGAGATGAGATGTTTTGCAAACGAACTTGGCAACTATGAAATCGGAACAGGAAACATGGTAAGTGCCAGCGGTTCTTGGGACGATCCAAGAGACATTACAAATCTGTACTTGAACAAAATGGGATTTGTTTATGGAGATGATTCGACATGGGGTGTAAGTGCCAGAGACTTTTTTGCAGCCCTTTTGGGAAATGTAGATGCGACTGTTCATGCGTCTTCATCCAATCTGTATGACAGTTTGGACAATGATGATTTCTTCCAATATTTCGGTGCTTTGAACTTGGCTGTCCAACATTCCAGAAATGACGGAAAACTACCTGAAATGTATGTTGCTGACACAAGAAATGTTGGTCAAAGCGCACAAAACAATGTCGGAAAAATATACACGATGAGACAATATATCAATATCGACATGGAGTCACGCTATAAAAATGAAGTATGGATCAAGGGAATGATGGAATCGGGATATGCCGGATCAACCATGTTCTCTGAATTCGTAGACAACCTTTTTGGCTGGGCAGTGACAACAGACGGACAGCTTGTCAGTTTCAAAGATTGGGAAGATGTGTACGATATTTATGTCAGTGACAAATACGACTTGGGAATGGCTGATTATTTCAATGACAATCCATATGCTTATCAATCCATAACTGCCAGAATGCTTGAAAGTATCCGCAAGGAATACTTAACTGCGGAAACGCCGGAACAAGCAGAAAAACTGAAAGAAATGGAGCAAACGCTGTTGAATGAATATATCCAGTCTGTAATCGATAATGGTGTCGCCTGTTGTCACCACACTTGCGGTAATCCAAGCTTTGATACTTTCGTACAAGGTCAAATGTCAGTACTCGGCCTGACTCCTGATAAAGAGCAGCAGTATTGGGCGCAAGTGACCCAAGCCACATACAGAGAAGCACCGCAGTTACCCCCCTCTTCGCCGCCATCCTATTCTTCCGGCAGCGGCTATGGAACAGCAGCAACAACTCCCGGACCTGAAAATCAAGAGAATGGCGGCGGTGCCGGCTATGATTCACCCAACGCCCCTACTGAAAATGGCAGACCGTCAGAGGTTACCGGTTATGAAATGACCGAATCAAAAACGATCACAAATTCGATAAGGGATTTCATGTCCAATCCGACATTTTCATCATCCAGCGCCATTGCACTTGTTGCAATTGTTGCCTTATGTGCTGCGATTTTCTATGGATTCAAGGCAAAGAAAATGTGAAAACAGTAACTGATAAAATAACACAGCAAAACTCATGAACCACAAACATCCTTTGCAATTTCAGGTTTCAATTAAAAAATGAAATCTGAAATTGCATTGGGTTCTAAAAAACATTAAGAAAAAATTAGAAAAATAGAAAAAAAATTAGAAAAAAATTAAAATCTAAAAACCTTTTTTGCAAAAACAAAAAAAAGAAACAAAAATCAGCTTTCTATCCAATTTTTAATTTCTCGTTTCATGAATTTCTCGGCTTCTGTGACACGCTCTAAGGGTCCTCTAAGGGCAATGACCGGAGTTTGAGCGACTTCCGGATCTTTTATGGTAATCACGCGGTCAGTGACTTCTAAATCAAACATTTCGACCATATCCAGAATAATTGACATTGGGACACCGAGTGGAATCACAAGGTCATAAAGATTTTCTAATTGTTTGTTTTCGCCGGAGGCTTCTGCTAATTCGAAACGTTTTCGATTGACAATATCCTGAAGCGATAATACTTTCGACATAATTGAATTCCTTTTTTGATTTGATTTGAAAGTGATGTCATATAGATTGTTCTCTTTTAAAACAATAACGATGATTTTTTAAAAAAGAGCGAAAAAATGGAGACAAAAAGATTCAAGAATAAAGAAACCGTTTCTTAAAAAAATAAAAGGTGTCATTATGCAGGAATATAAATTAAAGCGCGGATGTTCTCCCGATATTGAAAGAATGAGAAGCTTACTCACAGAATGTTTCGGCACACAAATTCAAGAAAAAGGCGGCAAGTTGACCACGTCTTACGGTGTTTTAAAAGAAATCACTGTTTGGATTGACAAAAAAATGCTTGTTGTGGACACTGTCTCAAACGCAGCCGGCATTTCGGATGATCTCGTATTAGACACAAACAAGCGTTTCAGGACTTTCTTAGACAAAGCCACCGGCTACTCCTCTAAAGATCGCATCAAGAACGCCAAAAAAGAAGTCGGCGGCGAATAATCCGATTCAATAATTCATAAAAATTAAAATAAAAGACTCCTCAAATGAGAATTACCAAAAGATTAATATTCGAGTGATTCCTTTTTGGAGTCTGCTTTTTTGATTAAATAAAACTTAAACAATTCAAGCGCCTCAATGGCTTAGGGGTATAGCACTTCCTTGGTAAGGAAGAGGCCGCGGGTTCAAATCCCGCTTGAGGCTCTTTTTTTATTTTTTTTGAAGACGATCTAAAAACCGTCGATAAGCTCAATAAAATTAAAATATCAATGTTGGGATAAAACCTCAACCATGCTCTCGGCGGTCTTCACAGAAATGGTAGGATCCTCCATCATCTTCGACAACCAATGAAAAAGATTTAGTATGACGAGATGTGCGGCCTTTAAAAAGCCATTCATAGAAATACAATATACCCATGATACCTGTCCAACCATAACAACAAGCGAGAAGAACATAGATCGGCTCTTGTAACCGAATGCCCATCACCAAGCCAAACAAAAAAAACACGAATAATGTTATTTGTTCAAATCTAAACCATTTTGATGTGAAGAAATTGACGCCTTTTTTCACTTTTAAAAACCGACGGTAGTGGAAATATGTCAAAATCCAAACGGTGGCGTAAATGAAAACGAAATCGACAATGAACCCTATAATTGTAACAATGAGCTGTACACTAAAACCTTTGTCTGCCGTCATCCATTCAAACAAAGTCGGGACTCCAAGACCGACAATTAAAATAATAAATATCCACCATAATAATGGAATGGGCTCAGCGCGCTCTGATATTGACACGAGAAAGTTTTCTGCCCGCGTTTGTACGTCTTGAAACGGGTTCATAATTTTAAAAGTGATTCCATAAATAAAACCTTTTTTAATTATTGTGATAAACGATAAGTTTAATTTTATATCGTTTCACAAAAAGAAGAATGTCTCATTTGAATCCGAATTAAAATTAATTTTCAAAAGAGATATATTTACTTTTTTTGAAAATCGATAGGAAAAGAATGCTCCGATCGGGATTCGAACCCGAGTCTTCGGCTCGAAAGGCCGGAATGATTGGCCGAGCTACACTATCGGAGCATGCAAATGATAAGTTCTTCAGCTTTGATGAAAGTTTTCAAACTTATTGATTTCGTTTTTTATTTAAAAGGTTTTACGCGTCCTCTTTTTAGGGGGCAGCGTGCAGAACCTAAAAAGGAATCGCTGATATATATACATTTTGGTAAACCCGATATGTATTTTTTATATAATTTTTAAGGAACTGTAACCGTTTTTGAAAAAAAAAGACAACATGTATTTTCAATCGATTTGATTGGTTTAATACATGTTTTCATCATCGTCTTCAAGGTTATATTCTATTGTTTCTTTCACGATTCTTTCTTCGGGAACAAAATCAACCGGTATAACAGGCTCATTTTTTGGATGTTCAGGCTCAGCGCCGCTGTTATAGCCCATACTGGTGTAAAGTTCTTCCGGATTATCATTCAAGTTCATAATCCAAAGTGTTAAGGCAGGACAGTATTCGGGGCGACATTCCCCGATACATCCGGTACACGGTGAAAACAAGCCTTTGACCATTAAAACGTCGTAGTTGTGCTTTTTCTCATTGGCTTTTGTTTTCAAAAGGTATGTCTTTGTTCCGCCGACAACAGCTTCTTCACGGAGGATTAAATCCGAATCCATGAGCTTTTTAATTATTCTGGAACATTTGCGGCTGTCAATATTTGTTTTCTTCCAAATATCATTTTGATAGATGCCACCGATTCTTTTTTGAATTAAGTCATATACGATATCTTCAATATCCTTTTTTTCTTCAACAACCGGTTCTTCTTTTGTTTTCTTCGATTTTCTTTTAGACCTTGCGGATGTATCGACTTCATCATCATCGTCAGAAACCGCTTTTTTCCTTCCTCTGCGAGCGGGTTTGGCTACAAGGAGGTTTTTGTCATCTTCCTCATCTTCTTCGACAACAATTTTTTTTGTCGCCCTTTTTGTTGATGTCTTTTTTTCAGGAACAAGGTCTTCTTTTTCTTCTTCAGCAATTGCTTTTTTTGACGTCCTTCTTGTTGATGTCTTTTTTTCAGGAACGTATTCTTCTTTTTCTTCTTCCACAACTGCTTTTTTTGACATTCTTCTTGTTGATGTCTTTTTTTCAGGAATAGGTTCTTCTTCAGCAATTGCTTTTTTTGACATTCTTCTTGTTGGGGTCTTTTTTTCAGGAATAAGTTCTTCTTCAGCAATTGCTTTTTTTGACATCCTTTTCGTTGATGTCTTTTTTTCAGGAATAAGTTCTTCTTCAGCAATTGCTTTTTTTGATATTCTTCTTGTTGATGTCTTTTTTTCAGGAATAAGTTCTTCTTCAGCAATTGCTTTTTTTGATATTCTTCTTGTTGATGTCTTTTTTTCGGGAACGGGTTCTTCTTCAGCAACTGCTTTTTTTGATATTCTTCTTGTTGATGTCTTTTTTTCGGGAACGGTTTCTTCTTCCACAATTGCTTTTTTTGGCATTTTTCTTGTTGGTGCTTTTTTTCCAGGAATGATTTCTTCTTTTATGTCTTTGGCAGCGATTTTTTTTACCGGTCTTCCTGTTGCCGTCTTTTTGATTTCAGGAACGGGTTTTTCTTTCGCAGCAGAAGCCTTTACAGTTGTATGAGTTGCTTTTTTAGTTTTCGATAGAGGTGTTTCATCTGCCGCAGTGTTTTTTGTTATTTTCTTTGATGCGTTTTTCATTTCTGTCACCTTTGAAACATTTTTTGAATCGGTTGCCTTTGGAACATTTTTCGAAACGGTCGCCTTAGGAACACTTTTGGAAACGGTCGCCTTAGGAACACTTTTGGAAACGGTCGCCTTAGGAACACTTTTGGAAATGGTCGCCTTTGGAACGCTTTTAGAAACGGTCGCCTTAGGAACACTTTTGGAAACAGTTGCCTTTGGAACGCTTTTAGAAACGGTCGCCTTTGGAACACTTTTGGAAACAGCTGCCTTTGGAACACTTTTGGAAACAGTTGCCTTTGGAACACTTTTGGAAACGGTCGCCTTTGGAACGCTTTTAGAAACGGTCGCCTTTGGAACGCTTTTGGAAACGGTCGCCTTTGGAACACTTTTGGAAACGGTCGCCTTTGGAACACTTTTGGAAACAGCTGCCTTTGGAACATTTTTGGAAACAGTTGCCTTTGGAACACTTTTGGAAACGGTCGCCTTAGGAACACTTTTAGAAACAGTCGCCTTTGGAACACTTTTAGAAACGGTCGCCTTTGGAACACTTTTGGAAACAGCTGCCTTTGGAACATTTTTTGAAACAGTTGCTTTTGAAACAACCGGCACCGCTTTTTTAGCAGGTGTTTTTGCCACTGCATTTTTTGAAGCAGATTCAGATGTCACCGTTTTCTGATTCCGAGTTTTTGATTCAGTGGGCAGCGTTTTTTTGACGGCGGCAGTTTTTTCTGCTTTCTTCTCAGCGGCACCCACTTTCGGTTCTTGAGCATTCTTTTTTTTCGTGCTTTCCTTTCTAACCTGATTCATGTTGTTCCTCGTTGCTTTTCGAAAATTTCAAGCCAAAAACAAAAAGATGATTGATGATTTACTCATCAACCGGCGTAATCAAAATGATGTTATTTCCTCTCAAAACAACAGAGTTGAGCGATCTTTCTCTTTGACCATTAACGATTTCAACAGTGTCGATCAAGTGAAGGTTCATGTAATCATCAACTGTGCTGAGCGTTCCTTCAAGAAGATTTGCATCTCCTTTCATTTCAACAAGAACACGTGATCCGATAATTTTTTGAACTTTTTTATTTGGGAACAAAATAATCCCTCGCTTTCATTTTACATTTCAAAAATAAAAAAATATCCAAAATTTGTTTTATTTCAAATAAATTTCGGCATTTTTAATTGCATCCAATGCATATAAATGTTTAGAACAATTTGCTTTCAAAAAGATACATTAAGCGTATCCTTCAAGCAATTTGTTGTGCTTATCCTCATCGTCGTCGGCGTTTCCAAAACTTCCCGGAGCTGCGTTTTTGATAATCGGTCCGAACTTTTTTTCATAATCTTGGACATTTTGATTCAGCCAGCGTGCCAATTCAAAGGCAGCTGTCGGAGAAAGTACAATTTCTGATCCGATTTTTCGCTGAATTTTTCGAACACCATCGGGGCGACCAATTTCCGGCTCATCATTATAAAATTTGATTCGAAAATCATAGATATTATTCACACCAATCGCACCGATTGCATAAAACGATTTAAAATCTTCTTCTTTTGAAACTTCAATAACAATATCAATACGCTGCCCTCCGGCAGGTTTTGGTGCTGCATTTCCGTCCTTTTTTTCAGCATTTGCTGGGTTTGCCGGTGCATTCGGCTCGATAACAAATTGATTCTTTTTCATATTTGCATTTTTATTATCCATGTCTGTCATTGTGATTTCATCTCTGTCAGGAATAAATTTTACATTTGTTTTAACTCATTTCATCTCAAATTTGTTTTTATGTTAATTGCGTTTTGTGTTAATTGTGTTAATTATGTTTTATTTTCTTATATTTACTTATCTTGTCATCCGCTGATTTTCAGTCTCAATGCCTTGGCATCAGCCGCCGATTCATTCTTTTTCATGGTTTTGGCAATCAGCTCGACAGCTTCTAAGTTTCTGACGGCATCTTCTAAATAGGAGAAGACGTCACCGGCATAGGCAGTGATGCCGTATTCTTCTTCCAATTTTTTAATAATCTCAATCGGTTCAAGCCCTTTTGTCCGAAGCAAAATGATTTTTTCCGAAAACTTGCGCTCAGCACAGCCGCAATAGGGTGATTCTTTACAAGAACAGACAATCATGTCCGCTGCAAAATTCAGCAATAATTTTTGATACTTCGGGCTGACGTCTTTTAAGACGCTGCCGTCAAACATGATATCCAAAAACGCACCCTGAAAAACACGCGCCGGCAAATTCATACGCAATTCTTTTGAAATTTGTTCGGCATATTTGAATACAGCCCCCCCAAAAAAGTCCAAATTTGTAATAATCCGAAGAGCTGAGACATTTGCTTTGAGGGAATCCATGATCATGAACGTTTTTGAAACCGATAAAAAATAAGCTGAGGCAATTCTTCCAATGTCGGTTTGCTTGACATTTTCGCCCTTCATCTCTATAAATTTGTATTTTTGAAGTTTGAGAAGCATTGCGTTTTCACTGACGGACCCAAACATCGTTTTGGTGATTTTCAACAAATCTTTTTTTATGGACGTCACGGAAACCGATGCCAATAATTCTTCAAGCTGACTTTCTTCATCATACTCAAATCCTTCTTCCGAAAGTGTTCCTTTCAAAAGCGCAAGTGCGACATCTTCTTCGGTCTCTTTGGAGGATGCATAGAATTTTTTGGGAACAGCCATTAAAACAACAATGCCTCTGTCATGGTAATCCGGTCTTCCGGCCCGTCCGCTCATTTGAAGGAAATCTTGAACTGTCAGCCAATCAATTCCCATCGCAAGGGATTCAAAAATAACCTGCGACGCCGGAAAATCCACACCGGCGGCAAGTGCAGCCGTTGTGACGACAACCGGAATTTCTCCGCGCGCAAATTTTGTCTCGACCGTTTTTCTTTCTTTTTGATTCAGCCCCGCATGATAGTAAGCCGCCGGCATTGGAAGAGATGCAGCAATGCTTTGGCAGTTGGCACGCGAGTTTGTAAAAATGATTGTTTGACCGCGATGCCCTTTAGAAGATTTCATTCGAAATTCGTCAGAAACAAGCTGTGTCATTAATCTCAGCTTTTCATATTCTTGAACAAAAAGCAGGTGGCGGTCAATCGGAACCGGCCTGTGTTCATAAATAACAAGGGAAGCATCCAATTTTTTGGAAAACATATCAGGATTGCCGACAGTGGCTGACAGATAAATGAATTGAGCATCCGGCGCGGTATAGCGCAGCCGTGCGATGAGCCCGTCTAATCGGTGACCTCGCTCATCATCTGTTATCATATGCACCTCGTCAATGACAACCGTTCCGATTTTTCCAAGGCTGTCCGCATTTCCAAGACGCAGAATGTGATCAATGCCTTCGTATGTTCCGACAATGATGTCGGCATCAAGTGTTTTTTTCATGAAGGCGGTTTCTTTGGTTTTGATCATCTCGGCACCGATTCGGATGGACGTTTTCAGCCCGATTTCATCGTAACGCTGTGTGAATTGGTCATACTTTTGATTGGCAAGTGCCACAAGCGGCACCAAATAAAGCATTTTTCCTTTTTTATTCAGACAGTTTTCGATGCCTGCCAATTCCCCGATCAATGTTTTTCCGGTGGCGGTGGCGGACATGATCATGAGATTTTTTCTTTCAAAAAGACCGG
>Ga0099364_10002949_pt1 | contig 26865 bp, 27 predicted proteins | sample TergutTh196P3_FD_73070 | JGI IMG/M metagenome (GOLD analysis project Ga0099364, IMG submission 73070) | Microcerotermes parvus P3 segment gut microbial communities from Pointe-Noire, Republic of the Congo - Th196 P3 | ecosystem: Host-associated > Arthropoda: Insects > Digestive system > Gut ... | reverse complement strand
TTGATTTACAAAATTATTAGTATACGGCAGAGGCATGGAAGTAACAACAGGAACCCGCTCATATTCTATTATCTTAAAAAAACAACTTCCAGCAATTAGCAGCCAACCACAGTGATCCCATTATTTATATCCCAGCTAATTTTTTCGTCCCAAGGTTTTTCTTTTGCTTCAGGGCGGCGGTCAAATATAACAAGATGCGCCGAAGCTGTTTTGTCTATCTTGTCACGGTATTTTGCTATTTGTCCCAGGCCCTCTTCAAGTACTTCTGACGGGGTATTATATGAATGAATTAGTTTTATCTCAATTATATTTACCGCATCTTTATATTCAACCGCTAAATCCATACGGCCACGTCCGGCGGCGTATTCACGGTCAATATGCCCCCCGCCGTTTAATACGCGCTGCAAAAAGGCCATTAATAACAGGTGGGGAAACGCTTCGGTATAATTCATTCTTTCTTCCCACATTTGTGAATTACGCCGCCAAAACTTCTGAAATTCTTTTAAGAGCGCGTCCATGTCTAGGGAGCCATCCGGTTTTTCCCACTGCCATTCGGGTTCGGGTATGGCTAATTGAGAGCTATAGGTTATTTGCCGTGCAAGAACTTCACGGTAAATGGGGTTTGCTACAGAAGGTACGCCTTTTTCCAAAACGACAAGCCCAAGATCAAGGCATTGCCTGAATGCATCATTTTCTGCAAGCAAGGGATCTGTTTTGCCGACAATGAGGCTCTCAATTATTGCGCGTATCTTTGGGTTTTCCATACGGTACGCAAGGGCGTCAAGATGGGTCTCCCTGGCAAGCACCATCTGTTCGCGGGCTTCTATAACGTGTTTAATTGTTACAGTTTCCCGGCTGTCTTCGTTAAGGACTCTTATCGTGGCTCTTTTAAAAAGAGAATTGACAATCCAGGGCTGGCCTCGTGACTGCTCCCAGGCATAATCCAGGGCTTCATCTGTTATGTTTTGTCCGGTTTCTTCGGTACGCTGGGCAAAAAGACTGGCTATATTGTTCCGGCATAAATTGCCTATGGTCGCAGAATCTTCTTTAATATTAAAAGGAGAACCTGGATTTACCGGTATCCCTCCCTTGGCCTGGGTGATATAGTCTTTAAGATCCCTCATTCCTACCAGCGCTATAGATACAGGAAATGTCCCAATATTCCTGCTTGCAAAACCGCCGCGCAACTGCCGAAGAAAACTAATTAAAGATTCTCCTTCAAGTACGTCTGTCTCATCAAATAGCACCACAAGGGGTTTAGGCGCTATTAATGATGACCAATTTGCTAAAACTTCTGTCAGCATACTGTTTGCTGCAGTTGTTTTATATTCCGGAACAGGTAAAGAAGAAAATGCTGCATAATCCTGTACTGCTTTACAAAGGTCGGGCATGCAGCGCTCAGATTCCGGTATTCCCTGGCAGCGTTCTACACTGACATAACAGGCTACCGCCTCATTGCCTGCATTAATTTCCCTTGCCCAGCTTTGCAGGAAAGTTGTCTTGCCTGTCTGCCGGGGGGCATGGAGTACCCAGTAGAGTTTATCCCGGATATACCGGTGCAGTTGTGCGCCCACAAGCCGGTTTTCCGGCGGAAGCATATAGTGATCCCAAGGGTTGCAGGGGCCTGTTGTATTAAAAAAGCGCACTGGGCGCTTTTGCGGATAATCCATAATTGTTTACCATTATATAGGTTATATTACGCTAATACAAGGCAAATAAATTTACCTTTCCCGTTAATTTAATCGCTCTGGCGGTCTGCTGTAAGTTCTCTCAATATGATACCGGCCTTCGTTTTCCATTTCTATGGCGACAGCCGTATTTTCAAGATCGTTAAAATGCCACCATTCGGAGGCCAGTGGGGTTAACCCCGCATCCGTACAGTATCTTTGTAACAGAATTGTCCCCAGGGTTGCTTTGTCGGAAATTACCACATCCATCCACGCGGTGGTGGAGCGGGCATGTACGCTGGAATCAAATACAGCCGATAACACACTAAGCTCGTGCATGGGCGACTGCATGTGAAACTCGGTGCATTTGGTTATATGTATATATGTGTAAGCGCCTGTGGTTCTTCTTTCCCAACTGTCAATTTTGCCAAGGTGAACATCTATCGCTGTTCCCCTTTGGTGATTGTATGGGGCCGCAGCTAAAAACCATCTTATGTTGAACGAATCGGATGTAATACCTGAGCGGACAAGCGGATTTGTATTTACTAAATACGAGAAATTTTCATGCAGATAATCGTGAGCCTCGGCGGGTCTGAATGCCTCGTAAATAATCAGAGTGTTCCCGTCGGCAAGGGCGGCTTGCTGCGAGGCAAATACTTTGGGAGCCATCGCGTATAAAACCGGAGAGATAAATTCTTCTCTTCCAAGCCGGACGTTAAAATCCCTTCCCTCATATAATGCCCTTCCGGTAATGTTGGGTATGTCTATTTCTGAAGATCTAAACAAAGAAGAATAGGTATTTGTGTTGTTGTATACAATGGAAGGGACGATGTCGGGCAGGTTGATCAGGCAATATTTATGCATTACCCATCCCCTGGTATTATTAACTTCTATATGCCACCAGCTATTTTCTTCTCTTAAAATTGTAAACCCCTGCCCCGCGCTCAATATATTAATTACATTTGCATTTTCACTCGCGGCTCCATACACCAGAAGGTTGACGGCGGCATATCCGGTTGCTCCGGCAACAGGAAGCTCAAATGCTCCGCCTTCCATGATATATTCGACATATTCCACCGGCTGACCGCTTGAGATGTTATTCCCCGGCCTTTGCCTTGGCAGACAACTTAAAAAACTGAAAACAATCAAAACAAAAAATAAAGTTAGGTTAGAAACTGCAAGAGCCTTTGCAAAACTAACCGAGTTTTGCAAAAGGCTCAATATATAAACCCTTTTCATGATAATCTACCTTCCTATTATTTCGGCTAACGGAGTAAAATGGTTTAATAAAAATAATAGAATCAAATGTGCCGGATAAAACACATAGAAAAACCATGTCATAAATTTGGACTTTTTTCCAAGCTTACCGTTGAACATTGCCAACAATGGTATGGTAAGAAAAACGCCCAGTTGGAACCACTGGGGATACATTTCATCAAAAAATCCATATCTTCTTAATTGCCATATCAAATGAACGAAACATACTATGCAAAAAGCGGCAATTTGACGTTTGAAATTTCCATGAAACACACCAAACCCAAGAATCCACAATACTGCGATAAAATACCAGTTGGCTCTGTACGACAATGCACAGCAGGCAGCCACTATCACCAGCTTCAATATAATATGAATTTTTTCACTTTTATAAGCGGCTAAAGCTGTCAAGCCCAAAACAAGGGGCAGGATTATACTTGTCGCCTGAAAGAGTGAATAACCAAAGGCAAGATTGTAGGGAAGATGTGATATAACAGCAAGGATAAGCAGCCGAAGAATGTATTTTTTTACATTCGAGGTATAATGAAATCCCAAAGCGATAGAAAAGCAAAAAACAGGAGCCGCTGTTCTGCCAAAAAGCCGAAAAACCAAGTTGAGCAGTTCACTGTGGGGTACAAACACAGAGACAAAATGGTCAAAAAACATGGCTGCTGCAGCGATTATCTTAAGTTTATTTGTAGTTAATACTTGATATTCTTTCATTGTTTCCATATACATATTGTTACTTATATTATAAAGATTATCAAAAAATTACAAGTGTGGCACGGGTTCCTCTTTCATTAGCTTGATTATATACGCCATGAGCGATATTTTTTTTCCCGTTACTTGACAGAGACCTCTCTTTCGCATAACGTTAGAAATTATCTTAAAAGGAGTATCAATATGATTAATTGGAAAAGAAGAATTATCAACACTTTTGTCAAAAACTATTTTGCGTCTGCGCCCAGAGCAGGAGATGACCGGGACAGTCTGCGGATACGGTCATCGTTATTTTTCCCGGATTTTGATTCGGCTCATCCAGATGAGAAAGAAGCCTATATTGAGGCTGCGGAAGCTCTTCAGCAAAAAGGAGTAGCTATACTTACTTGGGAAAAAGGAGCCAGAGGCAAACAGCTAAAAACCATAAGATGTGAGAATTTCAAAAGACTATTCAGGGAAGCGGGCAAACCGTACCCCCAGGCCGAAGTGGATAAAACAAGGGCTATGCTTGGTGAAAAAGTTCAGGCTCTGAAAGAGCTGCTGGCGTCCAAAGACAAATCATCATCAGAAGATAGTGCGTTAAATATAATACGAGAGCATACAGAAAAAGTGATAACATTTCTGGAATTTCTCTCAGTAAATTTCAGCCTTCGTGAAGTTGGACAGGGAATAGATCCTCAAACTATGGAAGACCTTGCCAAACTTTTCGAGACCACCTGTGAACCTGAGCGGCTGGAAAAGATAACAACCCGCGCATTGTCAATTTTGCTGTACCAGGATTCAAAGCGTCTGGAAACCCTGCCGCCATTTTATGCTCCGCTGTTGTCGCGTGTACAAAAAGCTGTTCCCGTTCCTGAAATTTCTTTTTTGGGGCGTTCCTATCCCGAAGCTATGATTTCTGGAAAATTTATTTTTGAATACAAAGATCCGGCCCCGCCCTTTATCAACACTAAGGGTCTTATATTGATTCTTCCCCTTGAAAGCGTGGAAACATTCGGAGCCATAAAACTTGTATCAGATAAGCATGAAAAGACAGTCCTGACTATTGAAAACAAAGAGTCTTTTTACGCTTTGGCAAGCCCACAAAAATCAGACGTAAGCGAAAATCTTTCGCGGTATGATTGTTTCTTATATACAGGCGGTTATCCAAACCGCGCTACTATTATTCTGATGAAACTTCTTGCAGCTTCCGGTTTTACTTTTCATCATGCCGGAGACCTTGACCCCGATGGTGTTCTTATCCTGCAGCATGTTTGTGATATTTCGGAAAGACCGGTCACTCCGGTAAGGATGGATGCCGATACTTTTAATCAGTACCGTTCATGGGCCAGAGCGCTTACTCCCACCATGCTGCGGCACGCCGAAAAAATCCGTGAAGACACAAGGGCCATTCCCGGAGTGGTCGAACTTTTGCAACGCATTGATGAAACCGGCATGGGGATTGAACAGGAACTTGTGGATTATAGGTGAATGTGATATTTGGGAATGTACGCAGCGCTGGAATTAATTACTCCAACAACTCGTTTACTAAGAATGCCAATACTGATATACTATCCCTATGAATAAAATAGCCATGAAAACACCCCTCGTCGAGATTGACGGGGACGAAATGACCCGCGTTCTTTGGGAGGTTATAAAGGAAAAACTGCTGCTTCCCTTTGTAGACCTTAAAACCGAATACTTCGACCTTGGGCTGAAAAATCGCGATGATACCAATGACGAAGTAACGGTAAAATCAGCCGAAGCAATAAAAAGGCTTGGCGTTGGGGTAAAATGCGCGACAATTACTTCCAACCTCGCGCGAAAGGATGAATATAACCTTAAATACCTGCATCCAAGTCCCAACGCTACAATCAGGGCAATCCTGGACGGGACTGTGTTCCGCATGCCCATTTCAGTTAACCGTATCAAACCGTCTGTAAATACATGGAAAGCGCCGATTGTTATCGGACGCCATGCCTACGGAGATGTCTACAAAGCGGCGGAAATGGAAATTGACGGGCCGGGGCGGGTGGAACTTGTTTATACAAAGGCCGATGGAACAGAACGCCGAATGACGGTGGCGGATTTTGAGGGAACAGGTATTGTTCAGGGAGTTCATAACTACGATGAATCAATAAAAAGTTTCGCACGAGCCTGTTTTATCTACGGCCTCGCAGAAAAACTCCCGGTATGGTTTGCCACAAAGGATACAATTTCCAAAATCTACGACGGCCGTTTCAAGACTATTTTTAACGAAATATATGAAACCGAATTTAAAGAAAAGTACGCCGACGCGGGGATTTATTATTTCTACACATTAATTGATGACGCTGTGGCTCGTGTTGTAAAGGACGAAGGCGGTTTCCTTTGGGCCTGCAAAAACTACGACGGCGATGTCCAGAGCGACATGATCGCCAGCGCTGCGGGAAGCCTCGCCATGATGACAAGCGTTCTTGTTTCCCCATCCGGTGTTTTTGAATACGAAGCCGCCCACGGCACGGTGCAGCAGCACTACTACCGCTGGCAAAAGGGTGAAAAAACCAGCACCAATCCCACGGCGTTAATTTTTGCCTGGAGCGGAGCACTGGCAAAGCGGGCGGAACTGGACGATACGCCGGATCTGGCGGATTTCGCAAAGCAGCTTGAAGAAGCTGTGCTTGGTACAATGGAAGACGGAATAATGACAGGGGATCTGGCGAAACTTTCAAATCCTCCGCCGGAAAAGATTCTTAATTCGTGGGAGTTTATTGACGCTATAGCCGGAAGAATTAACCGTGTGAAGTAAAATTAACAGGAGTTAAGTTTTTCGCAGCAGTTCCATGGGTTTTAGTTTTCCGGCGCGGTGGGCAGGAATCCATGAAGCGAAAACCGAGCAAAATATAGCAAAAAGCCCTATCATGAGTATTGCTGTCCAGTCTACGATGATGGGGATTGTTTCAAGGTAAAAGCCGGGGTCGAGTATTCTGACTTCTTCTCCGCTGAACAGGAGAGAGAAAAAACTTAAAATATTTTCAAGACCACGAATAAGGGTATTGATATTTACTCCGATTAATAACCCCAGCGATATGCCGATAACAGAACCTGTCAGCCCTGTAAAAAAACTGCCCCAAAGAAAAACCCTTGTTATACCCCTTACGCTTGCGCCTGAAACTTTCAGTATCGCGATATCCCTTTGCCGCTCAAGAACCAGCATACTTGTAGAAGAAGAAACATTTATCGCGGCGACAATCACTATAAGCGCCATGATAAACAACAGGAGCTGCCTTGTTGATTCATAGGAACTGTATTGGGAACGCAATAGGTCCTTCCATGTATATACCCTGTAACCGCTGTCCAGATTTAAAAATAAATTCCAGGCAAAATCATCGGCCCCTTTATACGGGTCATCTATCTTTATAATCAGGCTGGAAGATGACTGTTCACGGGAAAGAATGCGCTGTCCGCCTTCTCTGGATACAATACACCACAAAGCGTCAAGCTCATTGTAACCGCATGACAAAATACCGCTTACAACAAAAGAAGCCGTCATTGGTAATTGGCGGCCTCCTTCGCCGGTTCTTACTGTCATAAGCCGGACTGTATCACCCACCCCCGCGCCAAGGTTCGAAGCCAGTGTTTCACCTAACACAATATCACGGTCGGTTTCAGGTTTCTGCGCTCCGTCAATAACTCTTAAAAAAGCCGCGCCGCCGGAATCTGTCCAAAATGATGGCTCTATGGAACGTACGGTTACGCCGGTCCTTCCGTTTCTTCCCGCCAGCACTCCCATGGTTCTTGTTTCCAGCCATACTCCCCTTGTGCCGTCCACTGCCCTTACGGTTTCAATTATATCTTCTACGCTGCGGGAATTAAATGATTCCAGAACCTGTAAATGCCCTGTTCCCAATTCAATGTAACGGTCGATTATTCCCCTGATCATACCGTCCGCTACTATAAGGGTTACTATAATCGGGACAAGACTTACAGCAATTCCCGCAACCGCGCCCCGCAGATAACGTCCGCCTTCGTGGGCTCTGACCCACAGATACCTTAAAGCAATAAAAAAAGCCGCTCTCTGTTTCAATACACCGGCCTCTCTTCGGTTTGCGTTTCTTCCAATAACTGGCCGTTTTCCAGAACAAGACGGATAGAAGCCTTGGCTGCCACTTTTTTATCGTGAGTAACCACAATCAAAGTCTTGCCCCTTTTCAGTGCGCCCGCGTACAGTAACTCTGAAACAATATCGCTGTTTTGAGGGTCCAGATTTCCGGTCGGCTCATCCGCCAGAATTAACGCGGGATCGTTTACCATGGATCTCGCGACCGCGACCCGCTGGCGTTCCCCGCCTGAAAGCTGAGAGGGGAAATGCCCTGAGCGATTTTCCAGTTTTACATCGGCAATAAGGGACATTGCCCTTTCCAGAGCTTCTTTTTTCTTCATTCCAGCTATGTACGCGGGGATCATAATATTTTCAAGAGCGGTAAAGTCTTTAAGTAAATAATGAAATTGAAAAATAAAACCTACACGTTTTGAGCGGTACAGAGACAATTCTTTTTCGGAAAGGGAAGTAATTTCGTCATTACCGATAAATACCCTGCCCTCGTCTGTCCGATCCAGTCCGCCAAGAATATTAAGGAATGTACTTTTGCCGCTTCCGCTTATACCCCTAATCGCAACGGATCTTCCTTCCGCTATCTCAAGATTTACACCCTTTAAAATAAAAAGGGTTTCAGTCCCGGAAACATAATTCTTGACAATATTAGCCGTCCTGATAAGGATTTTTTCATCCGGCACATTATTCATAACGCAGTACCTCCGCCGGTTGTATTCTCGCCGCTTTTCGTGAAGCGAACCAAGCCGCCGCAAGGGCGGAAAGAAAACCAAACATAAAAATCAATACTACTTCGGTCGGTATAATCCGCGAAGGTATTTCCTTTATATAAAAAATCGCGGGTGAAAAAACCGAAAAGTCCCCAGTTCTTCCCGCTCCGAAAAAATCCGCCAATATATTGAGTATTCCGATAAAAATGTTTATAACTTTTTCTATTAATGAAAAAAACTGCGGGATATTGGCGGCAATAATCAATCCAAAAATAAGTCCTATACTCGCGCCGGTAAATCCAATAATCGCGCCGTCACATATAAACACCAGCCGGACTGCTTTTTCTGTACCGCCTACAGCCCGCAAAAGCCCTATTTCCTCACGCCGCTGCAGAACAGAACGTCTTTGCGACTGAAAGATATTCAGACCAACTACCAAAAATATAAGTCCTACAAGAATAAACATAAACAGTTTTTCGGTTCGCAGCGCGCCAAAGAAAGAACGGTTATAATCCCGCCAGCTTGAAAATTTAACATCTTCATAACCTGGTAAAGCAAGAAGCTGCCTCCTTACCTGTTCCAGTAATTTTCTGTCATGAAAACGGTTCGCTATTTTTATACCTATTACAATATCACTTTCATCAGCGAAAAATGGTTTGTTCTCGATATTGACAAACGCCATACTGCTATCGTATTCATAATAACCGGTCCTGAAAATTCCGGTAATTGTAAAATTATCAAGCCCGCCTTCGTCCTCATCCGAAAATAATCCGGCAATTGAAAACATGGTAACATAGTCGTCAACGCCAAGGCCAAGCCTTCTTGCCAGTTCTGTTCCCAATAAAACCGAATCGTGACCGGAAATATCAAAAACACCGTCTTCAAAATCCAGCCTTGTCCCCATTATCCGATCCAACTCAAGGGTATTTTCCGGCACTCCCCTGACAAATACAACCTGCTGACCGGTTCGCCTTCCACGGGCAAGGGCCTGGAATTCCCTGAAAGGAACTACCGCTCTTATTCCCGGAACTGAAAGCATGGTTTCCTGTACCTGCAGTATTTTATCCGCAGGAACCGATTCCAGGCGAATATGGTACGATGATATTTCCAGAATACTTTCGATAAAGCCAAGCTGGAATCCGTTCATTACCGCTATGATTACGATTAACGCGAGAACCCCAAAAGCTATTCCCAATACGGCCAGAGCAGGAGAACTGGATCGGCCTTTAAAAATATAGCGTGAAGCGATGAACCAAATCCAGTTGTGTCTCAATTGTTTCTTACCCTTGTTTCGGAAATTTTTCTGCCGTCTTCCCAGACAGCCTGCATTACAATGACATTGTTAAGGTACAATTCCTCTATATCTGTATTTCCTTCCGTGCGGACAAGCCTTTCCAAAATACCGTTTCGGATATTTCTTTCGGATATACGATTTCCACCTGAATCATACTCGTACTCCGCCAAAAACTCAATATCTCCCATGGTTTTGCTGATCGAAATTATCCGTTCGCCCAGCCATGTGTTTACGATTTCCCAGATAACTTCATCCTGTTCGTCATAAAGGGTTTGGGAAATTATCCTGCCTCGCTCATCGGTAGAAAATACCATTCTCGCATTTATATTTATCATGACGCCAAGGTCTCCGAAAAATTCTGGATACGGGTTGAGTTTTTCATTTATAAAAGAATCCTGTCTCGCGGCGTTAAGAATATTGCCCGGAAAGGAAAGTCTTACAAAATCATCCGGGGACGGGATTTGCATGTCACTGTAAAAATGCCTTTCCACTGCCCGCAGAAACGAGGAACGGTTATAACGAAAATAATCAGTGTAAGATTCCGTGAAATGTCCTCCTTCGTTATTTTCTTCCCATACCAGCGACACGGCGCTTATGATTACATTGTCAGTGTAATTATAAATTGTTTTATAAATACTGCCGTCTTCGTAGTACCTGTATTCTAAAGTAATAAAACCATTTTCATTGAAAATCTCAATAAAGCCGTTTAAAATAATTTTTTCTGATATTTCTTCGGCTGCGGCATTGTAAATAATTTCATCTTCAGAAACATCATCATAAGTTTCATTAATATATGTGTCTTCATCGACCTCGGTATTTTCAGTTTCTTCTTTAATTATTTCCCTAAGAACGGCGATAAATCTTGTTGTCCCGTCAAAATCCCTGAACAACCACTGCATGCGTGTTTCTTCGCCGTGCTTATAAAGTTTGCGTATTTCAAGAATGTACTCTTGTTCAAAATAATCTGCCAGATATTCCGGCAGTTCATCTGGAGACGTAAAATCAATTACCAGAGCGTATTCATTTCGCAGAGCGGCTACCCGGGAAGGTATTTCTTCCAGAGCCATTCCTCCTGCGTTGGAACGGAACCAGCGAGCGGGTCTGACCCAATCGGGCATTTCCCGTAAAAAATAATAATGTATAAAAGATTCCTGGTCTGTGTCTTCTTCGTGTTCAGCAAACTCATCTTCGATAAATTCATCGCCGGGAACGGGCAGCAAATCATCCGGCTGAAAAGGCAATTCCTGTGTCAGGGCAATGATACCCGCAAAAAGGAGTAAAATGATAAAAAGAAACAGAACTATTTTTTTACTCAATTCCTGTAAATTCCCTTGTAAACTTGCGGGGATCAAATACTTCAATGTCCCCGTACTTTTCGCCCGTGCAGAGATACACCACAGGCAAATGTAATCCCGAAGCCAGGGAAAAAACAACTCCGCCCTTGGCTGTGGAATCATACTTGGTTAGTATCACTCCGTCCAGTTTTACCGCATCATGAAAAATCTCAGCCTGCGCGTAAGCATTTCTTCCGGTAGTCGCGTCCAGTATCAGGTATTTCAGATAACGGGCGCCGTCGGCCTTTGTCTCTACTACTCTGTCAATCTTGCGCAGTTCTTCCACAAGCGAGGATTTTGTGTGCATTCTCCCGGCGGTATCGGCAATGACAACATCCGCACCGCCGGACTGAACCGCTTCCAGCGCGTCATAAACAACAGCCGCAGGATCCCCGCCCTGCTTGTGGGCTATTACACGCATATCAAGTTTCTGACCGTGAATCTTAAGCTGATCAATTGCCGCTGCCCTGAATGTATCTGCGGCTGCCAGAATTGTCTTTTTGCCGTATTTTTCCCTGAAAAAATGGGCAAGTTTTGCGGCAGTTGTAGTTTTGCCAACTCCGTTCACTCCCAAAATTAAAATAGCAGTAAGTCCTGCCGGTTCCACAAAAGCAGCGGCAGGTTTTGCCTTGCACAGTTCTTCTTCGAGCAATTCGGCAAGTTTTGCCGAAGCGTCATCGGCTTTTTCCTTTTTGCAGCGTTCCTTTAACATCTCTACAGTCTTGTAAGCTTCCGCCGCACCAAAGTCCCCTTCGATTAATAAATCGCACAGATCTTCGAATAACTCTTCGGAAAAAGCCGTGTTCCCCGCGAAAAATTTTCTTAGTCTTTCTCCAAATTTCATTTAATACACCCTGTCTGTTCTGACAACCGAAACTGAGCCTTTGTTGGCTGTATGAATATATCTAATCATTTGAATTATTCCCAATACGGAAACAGCGCCCACGGCTACCATAGTCCCCATGCTGAGATAATACATTGTTACATTTTGATCCAAAAATCTCTGGTCATATGAACCTGTCGCATCGTAACTTTGCCTGAGAGCTGCGTCAGCGCTGTTAAACGTGTTATATGCAATCCACGCGGCGATGCCTGTAACCCATGTACCGCCCCATGCCCAGTAATACAGGCGGCGCTCTCTGTTTACAAGGCCGGAAACAGGAAGTTCTGAAGTACGCACAGTTAGGGAATATGTATTATCGCTGGCATACGGCGCTCTGAATATAGCTGTTCCCCTTCTATTGTCATGGCTGTCCAGTTCAACATATTCCAGCGCGTTAACTGGCAAACGCAGTGTTAACGGCGACTCGCCTATATACAATGAACCGCGGTAAACGGAATTACCAACTGAAACGCCGGAAATTTCTACATTACTGTATTGAATAGGTCTTAATGAAATTTGTATGTCAGTAAGTTCTCCCGGAGAAAGGTCTGTTTCTATAGTTATGCTTTCATGATCGGGCGCCGAAGCGGTAATGGTATATGTCCCGGGTGAATGTTCCAAAACCCCCGTATCGCCTCTGCCGGCAAATGTTCTGTTAATCAGTACCAAGGTGTCCTCCGGTTCTGCCTGGACAACTATTGCCGAAGGTTTGTTCCCCGAAATTGCCATTATCAGTCTTGCTGTTATTTCATCTAACGCGCTGTCAAACTCTTCGGTAGAAAAAATCATACTGTCTTCATAAACAAAGGATCGTGTGTAAAGCGTATATAATTTGAAAGAAACAAAATACCTGCCATGGAAGTCCATGATTGAGCCTGTCAGGAATGCGTCGGCTCTCTGCTCGGTACAAAATCTGTTTTCGTTCCCTGCTCTTGGCGGAGCCGGAAATGAATAATTAAGGTTGCTCGTTGTAAGGCTAAACACAGGTTCTTCGTTAATCAGCGGCGGGTTGTTATCAATTTCCTCAAAAGTTACCTTTAGTCTTTCTATATCGGCATCAAGGCGTTCCAGATTCTGTCTGTATCTCCATCTTGATTCGCCTCGAAATATCAACAGAGAGCGTTCGTCATGTTTGGCGGAAAGATTTCTGGCTGCGGTGTTACGTGCGCGCGCCCATGCCTGCCCTTCGTAAAAGGCATATTCGGGAGATATGCGGGTACGATAGTTGATGGTATTCAGTCTTTCAACAATTTCTCTGGTTAAGACACTCGCTACGGTTAATTTCTCCGCTGGCATTGCCTGAATGTCAAATTCTGTAATACAAAGAACCCACTCGTTATTCTGTGTTGGGGCAGTTGCTTCTTCTGTCTGCCCTCTGGCAAAAAGCAGTGTACTTAATGAGAAAAATACAAACATAAAAAGCAGAAAATTTCTTCTCAAAAACAAACTCCCACGCCCTACGGGCGCATCCCTTGACTCCGGACGCGCCGCTCAGGCTAAAGCCTTCGCGCTTTTACTCGTCTCTACGGCTTTTACCTAGCGTCACGCCGTATTAAGTTTTTCGTTCACGCCCTACGGGCGCATTCCTTGGCGCCATGAATATCTCAAATACTCCTCAATGAAAGGGTCTATGTCCCCGTCCATTACCGCTTGGATGTTTCCCTTTTCAACCTTTGTCCGGTAATCTTTTACCATTGTATATGGTTGAAACACATACGATCTTATCTGGTTACCCCAGGAAATGTCTTTTTTCTCCTGGGAAAACCTGGCATTCTCCTTTTCTTTTTCCTGCCTGTAGTGTTCATAAAGCCTGGCCTTTAACATGCTCATGGCGGTCGCGCGGTTTTTTATCTGGCTGCGTTCGTTCTGGCACGCAACTACAATTCCCGTGGGCAGGTGCGTAAAACGAACCGCGCTGTCTGTCTTGTTTACATGCTGGCCGCCCGCACCGCCGGCACGATAAGTATCTACCCGCAAATCTTCCGGCTTTATCTCTACCTCAATTGTATCATCAATAACGGGAAATAGGTAAACCGAGGCGAATGATGTGTGCCTGCGGGCGTTTGAGTCAAAGGGGCTGATCCTGACAAGCCGGTGTATGCCCGACTCGCCTTTTAAATAACCGTAGGCGTAATCTCCCTCGACTCGGCAGGTGGCGGACTTTATTCCACCTTCGGCTTCCTGGCAGTCAATTTCTTCGATAGAAAACCCCTTCCGTTCTGCCCAGCGCAGATACATACGGTATAACATCTGTGACCAGTCGCAGGCTTCGGTTCCGCCAGCGCCCGAATGAACGGTAAGAAAACAGGCGTTTCTGTCCATTTCCCCTGACATAAGTTCAAAAACATTCTGTTTTTCGTACTTCGCGGTTAAACTTTCAAGTGTATCTTCGATACCAGCGGTTTCACCTTCATCCTTGACTTCCGTGGCAAGCTCAAAAAGGGTCTGCAAATCCAGCGCTTCATCGCGAAGGGCTTTCCAGGGTTCATAGCGGGTTTTAAGGCTTTTAAGGGTTGAAATTGTTTTTTCAGCCGCCTCGGGATTGTTCCAGAAATCCGGTTCGGCTATTCTGGCTTCTGTTTCGGTAATACGTTGAGCAAATGCAGCGTCTTCAAAGACGCCTCCAGGTTTCGTTGATTTTTTCCAGTAAACTGGCAATGGGCGGACCCAATTCGGCAAGCAACATGGTTGTTATTCTCCTATAATTTGAGGATAATGGAAAACCTCGAGTGTTTCAAGGGGACGGAATACGGTGGATACCGAGGATGGCCAATTTGGGTTTTCAACCACTTTCGTAACCCCCAGCCATGACCTAGCCGAACGCAGCCTACAGCCTCTCAGCGGGCGTACATATACAATCCTGTTATGTGCCGTATTTTTTGTTTTTGTTATTTATTCATATTGTCAAAATACAATTGATTCTTATCTTCTTCTGCTTTTTTCAATAATTCCTTTATTTTTTTTCCAATCCATTGTACACATTTTTCTGCCACTATTATTGCAAAATTGTATTCTTCTTCACCAATTGGAGTATAACCACCAGGATACCTTGTCTGTACTGCATAATCATTCAATATTACTGTTTCATTGATTTCTTCCGGTATATCCATATATTTTGACAATTCTTTTATCAATGAAACTAAATTATGAGTTTTTTCGGGTTCAGCATTATAGAAAATCAGTAACCCTTTCAATGCTTTTTCAACAGCCTGTTGTGCCTGAAAACATAGATCTTCATAAAAAATGTCATCATTTGTTTTGTTTTTTGAAATTGCAAGGCTGCTTTTTGCTCTATCAAGCCATTCCTTATAATCATTCACCATATAATACTTTACCTTCATGCTCTATAGTTTTGTAAATATATCCGATTTTATTTTTTAATATATTGTATTTATCATAATCTATTGCGAGAAAGTCAATCGGTATTGAAATATTTTCATTCAATAATGCTTTATATAATGCTCCAGTTACTTTACGTTCATTCTCCAGATTTTTAATAAGTATTAGAATATCAACATCACTATCTTTCTTAAAATCACCCCTTGCATAAGAACCAAATAAAACAATCCTCTCAGGAGTTATTTTTGAGGTAATAAATGCAACAATTTTCTCAATTATTGGTAAATTTGGGCTCATGTCAATAGAATATCATGCTATATTTCCTTTGTCAAGCAGTTTTTCGAGGATTTTTGTGGTAATTGTGTACAATTGAGGCTTTTCCAAAAACTGAAGTTTTGGAAAAGCCTCGTATATTCAAAAATTATGTCGCCAAACGTTCTAGGTTGACGACCCGAGCCACGAATAGGCGGCATCCTGTCCTTAGTAAGACAGGCGCGTTAACCGTTTGTTTTGTTTCTTTCAAAAACAAATAATGTATTTCCTTCAATTTCTTCAATATTCCCACAAGAGGATAAAGAAAAGAATAAAAAAATTTGGCTTAACATACGAAAAACCAGGGATTTATTTGCATTGATACTTTTTTCTAAAGGGGTATTACCTTTTACAAAATATTTTTTATATATTGTTGCAATTTTACGTTCAAAAAATCTATGCGCTGGAAATGATATTACTTTATAAGAAATTAATTTATACCCACACTTTTCAGCAATTTCTATATAGCAACCAATTGTTCTCCTAATCCAATTGTCTCCTCGTCGTTCTTTTGGCGCTGTTTGCTCGAAAAACGCAATTTTACCATTATCTGTCAGCAATTGATGAAAATAGATAAATATATTTAATAATTCAGCCTCATTCAATATATGAGCGAAAACGGCTATAGAATAAATAAAATCGAATTTAATGTTATAGGGGGGGGTAAAATCTTTAAGTATATAGAAATTGATAGCTTGATTTTTCTCTTTTGCCAAAGAAATCATTTCTTCAGAAATATCTACACCATAATAATTTTTTTCTGAGTAAACACTTAAAAAATAATTTAAGTAATAGCCGTCTCCACAGCCATAATCTAAAATTGTTCTGATATTTTCATCCTTTAGTATATCCTTTAAGAATATTTTCAATATATTTCTTCTTTTATAATAAAATGGTATTGGCGTTATTGTGTAAAATTTTTCTTTTTTATATATGTAAGACGTTTTCCCTCTTTTATCCCAATAATTTTCATCTTTCTTCAACTTTGATCTCCAATGTAAGGGCCTGGCAAATCATATAATATTCTTAAAATAATTTTTTATCAATTCCTTGAAATCCGTTTCTTTTATATATACGCCTTTTATTAATAACAATGCAGCGAACAAAATTAATTGGGGTATTAAATTAAATATAAAATACTTAAAATCCAATTTTACCAATACCGAATAACCATTAAAAAACCTGTTATAATACACTTTTAATGTATTATCCTCTTCTATAACCGGATTTGGAAAAATAATAAAATTACTTATTCTATTGCTCTCAAAACGTCTGTCATTAACAATATATTCATATTGTAATCCACGGGTTATTATTGTTGATGTATAATGTGTCTGTCCCATAGCCATTCCACCACGGCCGGCAGGGACATTCATTTGATTATTATTTACAATTTCACCCATGAACATACCTTCAATTTCCACGGAAGTTAAATTCATAAAAATAATGAATATCCAATGGACTAATGCCAAACACAATATTGTAAAAATAAGATAAAAGAAAAAATAATGGAGTTTTTTCATCATATTTTCCGTACGCGGATAATGCCCTCGATATTTTTTAATTGTTCCAGGGTTTTTTCCGTAATTGGCTGCTCGGTGTCAATAATATTGTATGCATAATCATCGCGATGGTGGTTAATCAGGTCAAGAATATTGATATTCTCCCCGGCAAGTATCGTGGTAATCTGTCCCACCATATTGGGAATATTGCGGTTTATTGCCTGGAGCCGGTGCGGGGCCTTGCGTTCAAGACGGCAGCGCGGCAGGTTGACCTAGTTGTGGACAGTTCCTATTTCAAGGTAATAAATAATCTGCTGAACTGCCATTAAAGCGCAATTATCCTCAGCCTCGGGGGTTGAAGCGCCAAGGTGCGGGATGCAGGTTACTTTGGGGCAGGCAAGCAGCTCGGCTGTGGGGAAATCCGTAACATAAGATGTTAGGTGGTCTGAGTCAAGAGCCGTGATTATTTCCTCTTCGTGGACAAGCGCGCCGCGTGAAAGATTAATAAGCCGGGCTCCCTTTTTTATCAGCCGGATTTTATCCGCATTAAGAAGACCCTTGGTGCTGCTGTTCAGCGGCAGATGCAGGCTCAGATAATCGGCTTTTGAAAGAAGTCCTTCCAAAGTATCCGCCCGGCTTACAGAGCGTGACAGCTTCCACGCGGCGTCAACTGAAATAAACGGATCGTAGCCAATTACCTGCATGCCAAGCGCCACCGCGTCATTGGCCACCATGACGCCTATTGCACCCAGGCCTATTACGCCAAGGATTTTGCCTTTTAGCTCTGACCCGGTAAAACGGGATTTTTCCTTCTCAACAATTTCCGGAACTTCGTCCGCCTTATCGCTGATTGTTTTGCACCAGTTAATTCCTTCATTAATATTCCTGGAAGCAAGCAGGAGGGCGGCTATTGCCAGTTCCTTGACCGCATTGGCATTCCCTCCTGGCGTATTGAAAACCGCTATGCCCCGTTCACTGCATGTCTGGACAGGAATATTGTTATAACCCGCGCCTGCCCTTGCTATGGCAAGAACTGTCGGAGGAATATCCAGGGAATTGAGATCCGCGCTCCGTACCAGGATTGCATCAGGATTTGGGATTTCACTTGCGATTTCATATTTATCTCTTGAGAATTTTTCCAGTCCCAGAGGAGAAATTTTGTTCATTGTTCTGATCTTAAACACAGCATACTCCTTGAAAACTAAATACTATTTTCGAATTTTTCCATAAAGGCGATGAGGGCTTTGACTCCTTCAACGGGCATGGCATTATAAATACTTGCCCTCATCCCTCCTACCAGCCTGTGTCCTGCAAGGTTTACAAGGCCGGCTTCCGCGGCTTCCCTTAAAAAACGGTTTTCGATTTCTTTCTGTTTTTCTGTGTTTTCTTCACGACAAATAAAGGGAATATTCATTAAACTGCGGGATTTTTTATCAACAGGGGACATAAAGTGCCTGCTGCCTTCAAGATATGAATACAACAGATCAGCTTTTTCCTTATTAATTTTTGATATTGCGTCCACGCCTCCCTGTTCTTTTAACCAGTCCAGAACCAGGCCGATCATATAAATGCCGTAACAGGGCGGAGTATTATACATGGAACCTTCCCTGGCATGAATATCGTAACGCAGCATAAGCGGCACCCAGGATGGGGCCCTTCCTATAAGGTCTTCGCGGATTATGACTACCGTGGTTCCGGCCGGGCCAAGGTTCTTCTGCGCTCCCGCATAAATGATGCCGAATTTTGACACATCAACAGGCTCTGAGAGTATGCTGCTTGAAAAATCCGCGGTCAGGGGAACAGAGCCTGTTTCAGGAACATAGGGCCATCTGGTTCCTACGATGGTATTGTTATGCGTATAATGGCAATAAGCATCGCCGGCTTCGGCTTTTGCTCCTTCCGGAATATAGCTGAAAGAGCGATCTCTGGAGCTTGCCCGGATTATAACTTCCGTGTATTTTGCCGCTTCCTCCGCAGCCTTCTGCGACCAAATGCCGGTTTCCATGCTGGAGACCTTTTTCCTTGGGCCGGATTCGACGGCAGCCAGGTTCAGGGGAATCATGGCAAATTGGAGCGATGCCCCGCCCTGCAGAAAAAGCACCTTGTAGCTGGAAGGAATTTTCATGAGTTCCCTAAGGGCGTTCTCTGTTTTTTCGATGATGGGCTTAAAGTCTTTTGACCTGTGGCTCATTTCCATTACAGACTGACCAGTTCCCTGCGCATCGGTCATTTCCGCCTTTGCCTGTTCCAGAACCTTCAACGGCAGCGCCGATGGCCCGGATGAAAAATTGTAAACTCGCATATTTCTTCTCCTTATTTACGCCCAGCACCTAAATTCTTAGGTGCTGGGCGGCTAATTGCTTATCTTTGCCGAAACAGCCCGCAGTTCGTCTGTTAAATAGACATTACGCACCGCAATTTCCGGCGGAAGGCTTAACACGGCCGGGGCAAAATTTACCATGCCCTTGATGCCGGCGCCGGCCAATTTATCCGCGGCCGCTTGCGCGGAAGCAGCGGGCACACAAAGCAGGGCAATTTCTATACTAAAACGCCCGATAACCTCCCCCATTTTATATGCCGGGTACAAGGGAACAGGTGAAGGAAGTATCTCTGTGCGGTTTACATTGGTATCAAAACCCGCTGCCAGCTCGAATTCTCCTTCAACCAATCCCGGAACCGGATACGGCGGCATGTTCAGGTAAGCTGAGCCGAGCCGTCCAAGACCCACAATGCAGAATTTCCTCTTTCTGTCCAGCCCCAGAGCTTTTTTTATAAGCGGCAACAGCAGCTCCTTTTCATACCCGGCCGAAGAGCCTATTGTGCCGCCTTCGATTTCGCTTAAATATGAAATATCCTTTCTTATGGTATGACTTGCCCAGCCTGTCAGATTTTCAATCTGTGATGAACTCAATACTCCTTCAGATGAATGTTCTATGATTCTCAACAAAGAGAGTAAGCGTTCTCTTGTTGGAGGAGGTATCTGCCCCATCATTTTATACCTGTCATCCTTTTCCTGTGAAATATTTCACAACCAGTATAGTATTATTGGGCGGATTATGCAAGTACGGTAGGTGGTCTCGACAACCGAACAGAAGGGTCGTATACTTAATTCATGACAATTACACAGACCGTAGAAATACCTGCTGACCGCCGATTGACCATTGAAGTTCCCAGCGAAGTACCAGCAGGGAAAGCAGTACTCATCTTTAAGCCAGTAATCAAAGATGAAGAATCTTTGCACACCTCCTTAACTAAGGAAAACGCTGTTTCAATGACTGCTGAAGTTATCGAAAAATATCGTCCTGCCCTTGAAGAACTTGCAAAATGACCACGATTATCCGCCTTACAGTTGAGACGGTTATAACAATTCATTCTGAACTTATACGCAAAATTGGCGGTAGCTCTGGTATAAGAGATGAAAACCTGCTTGATATGTCAGTAAATGCACCATTTCAAACTTTCGGCGGTGTTGATTTGTATCCAACGTTAATTGATAAAGCTGCTCACTTGACCTATTCTCTTATCAAGAACCATCCTTTTATTGACGGAAACAAACGCACTGGTGTTACAGTTATGATTATTTTTCTTAAAGCTAATGGCATTGAGATTACCTGTACAAATGAAGATTTGGCGGCACTCGGCTGGGGGCTTGCTGATGGCACTATTACTAAAGATGAGTTGGTAACATGGATTACTTCGCATTGTTAACCCCCGCCTGACACTTAATTTTGCGGAAGGAATTGATTAAGGTATTTTATTCTTCCCTGTTCTTTTTTAACAGCTTGGCAAAATCCAGGGTTAACTTTTGGTCTTCCGGCAATAACTCATCAAAAACACGCAGCAATGAACGCTTTTGGGGACTGGATATAAATTGCACGGCGACACCTTTATATGCGTCAAGTTGACAGGATTTCTGAAAAATGTTATAGTATAAATGTATATTTCAAAGGAAGTGGGGTGCCGCATCTATGTATGCGAAATCCCCCGCTATCCCGTAACTGTGATTGGGAAGATTCCGTCATTAACGGCCACTGTCCGGCATTTGGGCTGGGTGGGAAGGCCGATGGAAGAATTGCCCTTAAGCCAGGAAACTTTGGTATACGTTGCCTTCGTTGGAGGCAAGGCCCTTTATGGGGGTCAAACATTTTTCTTTAGCTTCGAGGAAGAGCCTGAGAAAAGCCATGTTTCCAAATTCAGAATATCATTCTCGTTGGATCGCTGTGGTCTTTTAGCGGTGCAAAATTTCCGCGTCAAGAGCTTCTTTTTCGCAGAGGAACCAAAGGTTCCCAAGGAGTCTCGTTATGTTTTTGTTTAAGCGAATTTCTTTAACCCTGGCCATTTTGCTTTGTCTGTCCTTAAGTTTGTTGTTTACTGGCTGTGATCCTGGCAATGATTTTGTTGATGATGGCAGGCTTAACACTAAGCTGATAGGAACATGGATATCTTATTGGGGTGAGGACGGCGATTACGACAGTTATACTATAACAGATAACAGCGTTAGCTATGTTTTTGCCAGCGAAGACTGGGGTAATAATGGTTTTATTGGCGCTATAAGACATGTTGCGAATTTCTCGAATTCCGCCGGTGTCATCATTATTGAATATAATTCTGGGGACTTTGTTATTCCTGGCCAGTTCATTGGAATTTATTATCAAGATTTAAATCCAGGCGCTTCAGTAAGAATGGGTACTGCCTGGGCGGATGGAGGAGCAGAAGAACTTACACTTGCCGCAGCAATAGCAGCATTCACTCTTGGAAATGAAGGTAAATACATGAGTTCTTACGGAACATACTTAAGTAACCAGTAACAATGTCTTTTACCTTTTTCCCGCCCAGGGCATTATTGCTGTTACTGGTATTTTTGCCCCTGCTTCCTCTTTTTCCGCAGGAATCTTTTGACGAAGATTTTTTCTTTGAAGACGAGATTGGCATTACCATTGTTGGAACCCTAAAGGCGAGCCAGCACATGACAATTATTGACAGGGAAGAAATTGAACAGCAGGGAGCACAGGACCTGGCGGGTCTTTTACAGGAGACCCTTAACCTTAACATTGCACGTTACGGCAGCTATGGCAATCAAACAAGCATTCATATACGGGGTTACAGTTCAAGCCGGGTGGCGTTTCTTATTGACGGTCTGCCGGTTAACTCGGCCATGGACGGGGCATTTGACATAAATCAAATTGACCTTGGTTCAATTGAGCGCATTGAAGTTATATACGGCGGTTCGGATTCAAAGTTCAATGTAACAGGCGCAATGGGCGGGGTGATTAATATAATCACAATTAAAAGACAGGAGCCGGGCTGGCGATTCAGCGGCTCAATATCCAATACATCTTCCCTGCCAGGGGAATATTTTGACCGCAGCGGCGACAGACAAGGCCCTCATTGGGAAGACCTTTTTGATGCCCAGAATATTGCTGTAACAGCAGCCCACGGCAAAGACGGGTTTTCGTTCAGGGCCGGAGTATTTGCCAACCGCGCTGCGAATCATTTTCTTTTTAGGGATTTTGCCGGTATGGTCCGCCGCAAGGACAACAACGAAGTATGGGACGCAGGGGTAAACGCATCTTTTGTGTGGGAGCTGGATGATCTTACAAAACTGATCGCTTCGACAAACTTCTACTACGGTAATAAAAATATTCCTTCTTCTGGTTTTTCAAGTGTTTTTGGCACACAGGAAGATTTTATCAGCCGCCAAACCCTTATGCTTGATATGCCGCGCGCCTTCCATGACAATCTTGCAGCAGAAGCCTCGCTCTCCTGGAATTTTGCCAGAATGGATTATACTTCACCGGCCAACGTTTTATCCCGCCACGACCAGAACAGTGTCAGCCTTATAAACCGCTGGGCCTGGTATCCAGGTGAGCAGCTTACTTTAAGAAGCGGCTTTGATTACAGGTTTATACTTCTTGATTCCACGGAAACAGGAAACCGCGATCGCCATGACGGCGGCTTGTATGTGACAGCGGAATTCAATCCATTAAGGCAGTTTCAGATCATTCCTTCGCTTAAGGCAGTGTTTACCAGCACAGGTTCGGATAATATTACACTCGTGCCAAAGCTCGGTCTGCTCTGGAATGTAACGGATGCTTTTACTGTAAGAAGCAACTTTTTCCGCAGTTTCAAGTATCCCGAGTTTCAGGATCTGTATTGGGTAAGCGGCGATGGGTTTGAAGGCAATCCGGCTCTGCGCCCCGAAGATGGCTGGGGCGGGGATATTGGCATGGCATGGACTAACAGACTGCTAATGCTGGAAAGCACTTTTTTTACCCAATGGATGAAAGATTCAATTCACTGGGACTCAGGAAGCAATGGTATCTGGCGGCCTGAAAATGCCGGAGAAGCTCTGTTCTTTGGGCTGGACAGCAGCATACGTTTTAATATACCTGTATCATTTGGACCCATAAAGCAAATATCTCCGTCTCTGTCTTATAAATACCTTCGCAGTTATCTATTGAGCTTTGGTTATAATTTTGAATCTGACAAACGTATTCCCTATAACCCTGAACACACCATTGGCGGCTCTCTTGACATTTCATGGGGCAGCGGTTCTCTGTTAATTTCAGGGCATTTTGAAAGCCTGCGTTATCAAGACAGGACAAATATTACCGGATTAGAGCCATATTTTCTGCTCAATGCTGCTGTGAACCAGGAAATCAACAGTAACTTGACGGCATTTGGTTCATTGCGGAATATTCTTAACACATCATACGAAACATTTTACAGGTATCCCATGCCTGGCATTACCCTGACCCTGGGTATGAGGGTGCAATTTTAATGAGGATAAAAAAATACTGTGCTATCGCGGTTTTGCTTTTGATATTTCTCTTACTGGCTGTTTTTATTATTTATCAAAAGGGAGAAACAACAGATAACGCTGAAGCGGAAAAAAACAAAGAAGTATATGCTTCAGTTTGTACTGAAATATATACTGAAGTATATGCGGACATGGAAGAAGAAATTACCACTGCAATAGAGATTGCTGAAAAAATAATAGAGGTTGATATTTTACCTGAGCAACCCTTGGTTTTTGAAGAAGAGTTGATTACCGAAATTTTTGTTGCTGCAGAGGCAGATGCAGAGGAGATTTTTTATCCCATGAACATGCTTTCACTCCCGCCTCAATTTGATGCCAATGCCATTACTGCGGATTTAATATATCCGGCAATTGCACTGCGTTCCGGTATTGAAGGAAGGGTAATTCTGGAATTGTTTGTTGACAGTACGGGAATGGTAAGGCAAATTATTATTTTACAGGAGGAACCTCAAGGCAGGGGGTTTGGCGAGGCGGCAATAATTGCATTTACAGGCAGAAAGGGAAATCCGGCATTAATAAATAACGAACCTGTTTCCGCGCGTTATCGTTATCCTGTAACTTTTAGGATAAGGTAAAATATTTACCGCGCTGTATCACAAAGACAAGGGCAGAATGGGCAGGGCCTGGCCGTTTTTTGACAGGCGGAAACGCAGGTCTTCCAGGGTTTGCTGTGCTTTTAAGGTGTTGCCGGTTGTAAAAAAATTCAAAGCGGCCGCTTGACTGCCGGCAATAGCGGAATTAAAAAGCCTTGCGGTTAAAGTTTCCAAAAACCTTGGTTTTGGGTATTCGCGGACGCGAATTTTTTTACCAGGGGGAATCCCTGCCAGTTCTTTCGCGGTTTCCAGGGCTTCAAGATAACCGCCAAGGCTGTCTGTAAGACCAAGCTCCCGTGCTGAAATACCCGAGTATACCCTGCCCCTGGCAAGGGCTTCCATGTCTTCTTCTTTCATGTTACGGCCTTTTGCGGCCTTTTTAATAAATTCATCATAAAGATCAAGAATGCAGCGCCTGAACATTTTTTCTTCTTCTTCATCAAGGTCCCTTCGGGGCAGAATTATACCTGTAACGAGGTCCGCGTGCTCTCCGCGGGTTATGGCTTCAAATCCCAGCCCCAGTTTTGTATTAAGGCCTTTATCAAAAAACCAGCCGCCAATAACCCCTATGGAACCTGTAAGGGTATAGGGGGTTGTGATTATGCGGCTGGCATTCATGGCCGCCCAATAGCCCCCCGAAGCAGCCACCTGTCCAAGGGAAACCACTACAGGTATGTCTTCTTTTACTTCAAGGATTGCTTCGGAAATAAAGTCAGCGGCAACCGCGCTGCCGCCCGGCGAATTAATCCGTACGACAAGGGCTTTTACCCTTGGTTTATCCGCAAGCTGTCTGATGATTTTTGCGATATTTCTTGCGCCCATGCCCTGATCAAGGTCTGTGTTTCCTCTTGCATGGACCACGGCAATCTCCTTTGCCATGAATCCGGAACGGCCGGGCGCATAAACCGGCGCTTTGCGGCTTACGCTAAAGAGGCTGCAAGCAGGATTCCCGGCCGGGATAAAAACAATGTCGCCTGACCGCGTTTTGTGATCAGGCCCGGCGGCGGATTCGCCAAATTCCATGAGCTTGATTGTTTTTTCTATTGTTTCGCAACGGCCATGATCGTCTATAAGGCCCCTTGTCTTTGCTTCGGCAGCGGAGAGCATTATGCCTTCTTTTAACAAGGCATTAAAACTTTCTTCGTTTATTCGTGGCGAGGGGTTGTTGATTATCGTGTTTTTTGTATGGTCAAAAATTTCATCAAGGTATTTTCCGTATTGTTCCCTGTCAGCTTTTGAGATTGAGGTTCTGCTGAAGGTTTCGTTTGCGGATTTATAGTCCAAGTACCTTAGTTCCCGGAATCCCACGCCCAGTTTATCCAGGGTTTCTTTGGCAAAAAACCTTCCCCAGGAATATCCCAGAAAACTTAAAACACCGCTTGAATCCATGATTATTTTGTCAGACACAGAAAGCAGACAGTAAAGATCCAAATCCGCATTGTCAAAATACCCTGCTATTTTTTTGCCGGAGTTTTTGCAGTCCAAAAGAGCCTTTTGCAGTTCCCAGATATAGGTCCTGTCTCCCTGGAATCCGGAAGTATTTACCAGGATGCCTTTAATTTTTTTATCTTTTGAGGCCCTGTATAAAACCCTTAATGTTTCAAGTTCGTTATCCGGCTTATAACGCGGAGGCGCAAACCTTTCCGCAGAACTTGAACCCAGGTTTAATTCAAGATATAGGAGAATTGATTGTTTTTTCAAATTGCTTTTTCACCTTTAACCTGACTATATCAGGAGAAAACGGTTTGCATATATAGTCTGCCGCTCCCAATGCCAGGCCTTTTTTTTCGTACTCAGCTTCACTTAGCCCTGATAATAAAATTACAGGGATGTTCTGTGTTTTTTCTGAGTTTTTTAATGCAGTAATTACAGCATATCCGTCCATTTCCGGCATGATAATATCAAGCAGGATTAGGTCAGGTAAAAACTTCCCTGCCTTTTCAATTGCGTCCTGTCCGTCTTTTACCGCATATATGATATATTCATTCCCCAATATCTGCGTCAGCGTCATAATAACCAGTTTTTCATCATCTACAATTAGTATGGTGTTCTTCCTGGTATCATTCATAACTTTACATTCATTTTGTCTTTTAATTCGGCAAAGGTTTGTGCAGCCAGCTTAAAATCATATTCCTCTATCTGCCGCGCGAGTTCTTCTGCTCCTGGTATGGCGCGGATATCCGCAAGAAGATTCACGCACCCTATATCCCTTTTTTCAAGCATGACATCCAATTTTTTGAATAATGACAATATTTGTTCAGCGTTTAGGGGTCCTGATACCTCCCACGGCCCGGATTCATCAAGCAGCGGTTTTAATTCATTGATAACCAGTTCAAATTCAGTTTTTAACAAACGTATTTTTTCT
>Ga0099364_10002948_pt1 | contig 26874 bp, 20 predicted proteins | sample TergutTh196P3_FD_73070 | JGI IMG/M metagenome (GOLD analysis project Ga0099364, IMG submission 73070) | Microcerotermes parvus P3 segment gut microbial communities from Pointe-Noire, Republic of the Congo - Th196 P3 | ecosystem: Host-associated > Arthropoda: Insects > Digestive system > Gut ... | reverse complement strand
ATATAAACCTTGTTTATCAAGGTTTATATTAAAGTGGCTAAATAATTGTTTCTTCTAAATAATAAAACCCCACAGCATATTTTTATGCTTTACGGTAAATTTGCAATAACCGCTTCAGGGTGTTCATTGTTTGGCTAAAGTTTCAGTTTTGCAAGAGCCTATGACTCACTTTCCTTGACACCAAGAATTCTTTTCCCCTGATCCAGAGCATCTGGGACTATATCTTGCAAGAGATCGATAAAGTTCATTTCTGAAATACGCAGCGCCCTGTTTACCAATAAGGGTATAGGGCTGTTTGGTTCCTGCCGCTGAAAGTATTCGGCGCCTTTGCGAAGAAGCAGTACGGCTTCTGCCCTGCTTGCCGGCTTGTAAGCGGAAAGGTTAATGTTCGCTCCGCGAACTGTAGCTTCAGCGGGCTGGGCAGGGGTATCTTCTGCACCTGTATCTTCCTGGGCAAGCTCAGAGGAGGAACCTCCTGCGGATTGTATATAGTTGGCATAGAATTTACAGAGCTTGTTTATCTCGGCAAGAAGGGAATTCATGTTAAGGCTGTGAGAGCCTTGCATTTTTTCATCCATTGTTATGCAGATAGCTTCGACAGTTTCCCTAAGTTCTACAGCCAGCTTTGCCTGTTTTTCTACTTCTTCGAGAGGAACCCTCATAAGTTCGCCGGTAATAAGATGCGGATCAAGGGTCTGGCCGTCTGCCGCTTCAAACTCGTTTATGGAAATAAGATGGTCCCGCAGTGTATACGGCATTGACGGGACAAGATTCAAAGCCCGGAATCTTGAAATAAACATTACAGGATCGTTAAACGCCCCCGGCTCCGGGGAAAGCATAACAAGGATATTCAAGCGCTCGGTGGGATCGTTTCCGTCATCCGGGTCAAGCTGCGGGTGCATGGTATCCCACATATCCTTGGCCAAAAAAAGTATCAGTTTGAATGATGCAAGGCAGTCTTCAAGACCGTTTTCAGCAGTTTCTGCTACAGTAAGGTAAGAAGCTACCCGCAGATCACGGGTACTTCCCCATAGGTTAAGACAATTTTCCTTAAGTTTTCTCCAGTCAGGCCCGCGGCCTTCAATTATGGATTCTCCCATTTGGCTGTCAGGGACTGTCACCGAAAGGGAATCCATCTCCATATATAAGGGGTCGTATTCTAAGTTTGCCCCTGCCGGATTTTCACCTTCAAGAGGGATTGCCATTGTTTCAAGCGGTATCATATAAGTATTATAATATATTATAATAAAAAAAATGTAAGAGGGTTTCAATGAAAAATAGCAATATAAAAAACAAATCTATTGGAAAAAAAATTTCGTCCCTTACTGTTTCCATTTCGCTTGTTTCTTTAATTATTATCGGTGTTGTATCAATTAGCGGATTGTGGATAGTGCGCAGCAATAATGTAAAGACGGCGGTACATTTAAGGGAGATGGCTATAGAAGATTTTCAAAAGGCTTTAGAAGAAGTTGTTACAGAAGGGCTTTTATACCTTGTAAATACCAATGCGAATTTATGCGATTCAATAATAGAATCATGGGATATAAAATCCCCGGATTTTATATCCCGGGATGATGCGCTGCCCGCTCTTAGAAAAATTTTATTAACAATAAGATTGCGTGAGAGCGGAGGCGTGTTTTTGCTTGATGATAAGAGTGAAATAATCATTAGCGAAAATATTGAGCATTATTTAAATGGGGTTGAATACTCACATAACGAAAATTTCAAAACTATGATACAAAAGATGATGCAGGGAGAAACAGGAATAGAAAAACTGGAAATAAACGGTAAAGAATTAATTTTTGTTTTTACAGCTCTTAATGCCGCTCCCTGGAGTTTAGTTACTGTATTTACGGTAGAAGAAATAGTTGCTCCCGCACTTAAAAGCAGGGACAGAATAATAGATATGAAAAGAGATGCGGATAAACATACAAAAATTATCATTGTTATTTTCATTTTTATTTATTTGATGATGATTATTTTTGCAGTTATTTTTATAAGTTATGCTGCAAAAAAATTTACAAATACTCTGGTAAATCCCATAAAAATACTTAAGGAGGGCGTTCAGCAATTTTCGAACGGTAATTTGGATTATGATATTGTTTTAAAAACAGGCGATGAAATAGAGGACTTAGGCATCTGCGCCAACAAGATGGCTGATGATCTTAAGAACTATATCATTAATATACAAAAAATTACCGGCGAAAAGGAAAGGATAAAAGCGGAGCTTTCGGTTGCCGCTGCAATACAGGTCAATTTACTGCCGCGCATTTTTCCTGCTTTCCCTGAACGCAGGGAATTTGATATTTATGCCTGTATGCAAAGCGCTAAAGAGGCAGCCGGTGATTTTTACGATTTCTTTTTAATTGATAACAATACCCTTGCTGTGGTCATAGCCGATGTAAGCGATAAAGGAATGCCTGCCGCAATGTTTATGGTCATCGCCAAAACACTTATAAAAAACAATATACAGCAGGGCAAAAGCCCTGGGGAAGTTTTTAAAACAGTCAATAATATGTTATACGAAAACAACGACTCAAATATGTTTGTTACGGCATTTTTGGGTTATCTTGATATTTCCAGCGGTATTTTTACTTATGTCAATGCAGGGCATAACCCGCCGCTTATAAGGCGTTTAGGGGGCAGCTATGAAATTATGAATGTAAAACCAGGTTTTATTCTGGCAGGCATAGCGGATATAGATTATAGGCAAGATGAGATAGTTCTAAATACAGGCGATGAGATTTTTATGTATACAGACGGCATTACCGAGGCAGTCAAATATGATGCGAATAATAAAAAGATTTTTTTCGGAGAAAATCGGTTGCTGGAAGCAGCGGACAAATATCAAAATATTCCGCTTAAGGAATTTACAGAATCCATCAAGCTGGAAATAGACAAATTTTCTGAAGGCGCCGAACAGGCGGATGATATTACCATGGTTTCACTGCGTTATAAAGGGAAGAAAAAAGAACTTGTATTGGATGCAAAACTGGAAAATCTTCCCCATGTTTTTGCTTTTATTGAAAAAGCCCTTGTTGAAAATACCTGCACGCACGAGGACATAAACCGCATAAAAATTGCCGCCGAGGAAATTTTTGTAAATATTGCCAATCACGCTTATCCTAAGGATAACACCATCGGCACTGCCGTTATACGAATATGGACTGAGCAGGGGAATTTGCTTACTATCGAATTTGAAGATTCAGGCATTGCTTTTAACCCCCTGGAAAAAGATGATCCTGATATCAGCTCTCCTTCCAAAGAACGCGAGCCTGGCGGGCTAGGGATTTATCTTGCAAAAAAATACATGGATCTTATGGAATATGCCTACAGAAACGGAAAAAATATTCTTACTGTAAAAATAGCTATTTGATATCAAGCATATCGCAAAAACCGGTAATTTCCAAAGTATGCATGATTTCACCAGAGACATTACGGACGGTGAATTTTCCGCCTTTGGAATCCATTAGTTTATTAGCCTCGATAAGCACCCTTAGTCCGGCTGAAGCAATATATTCAAGCCCAGTAAAATCAAAAACCAAATGAGCTGTTTCATTTACGACTGTATTTACTTCGGCTCTTAATTTTTCCGCTGTAATGGCAGTCAATTCGCCATTCAATTCCAGAGTTAAGCAACCGTTTTCTGTTTTACGCCCTATATTCATTTTTAAACTATACCGAAGAACAATATTATTTTCAATGCCCTGTACATTGATTTTTTAAAACAAACATGATAATTTATAAAAATGATACCAAAATACATTTTAGCTCTGGATCAAGGCACTACCAGTTCAAGGGCAATTTTATTTGATCACGAACAAAAGATAATAGCTCAGGAACAAAAGGAATTTACCCAGATATATCCTAAAGAGGGCTGGGTGGAGCATGACCCGATAGAAATTTATTCAACGCAAAAAGCTGTAATGATGGAGCTTATCGCCCGCCGCAATATTAACCCAGGTGAAATTGCCGCTATTGGAATAACAAATCAGCGGGAAACAACGGTACTCTGGGAGAAGGCAAGCGGAAAGCCGGTTTATAATGCCATTGTCTGGCAATGCCGGCGCACCGCGCCAATCGTAGACTCTCTTGTAAAAGACGGCCTTTCAGATCATATAATAAAAACCACCGGCCTTATACCGGATGCCTATTTTTCTGCAACAAAAATAAAATGGATTCTTGACAATGTTGAGGGTTTAAGGGAAAGAGCCAAAAAAGGCGAAATACTTTTTGGAACGATAGATACATGGCTAATCTGGAAACTTACAAGCACAGAAGGAAAAGCCGGCGTTCATGTAACGGACTACACAAATGCCAGCCGCACTATGTTATTCGACATTAACAAACTTGACTGGGATGATACTCTGCTTTCCGCTTTGGATATCCCACGGGCTATGCTTCCGCAAGTGCGTTCTTCAAGCGAAGTGTACGGGGCTGTAAACATTCAAGGGCTTGATATTCCGGTTTGCGGGGATGCGGGCGATCAGCAGGCGGCGCTTTTCGGGCAATGCTGTTTTGAAAAAGGGCAGGCAAAAAACACCTACGGCACAGGCTGTTTCCTGCTGATGAATTGTGGCGATGAAGCGCCTGGTGATAAAGCGCCCGGCGATAAAGCGCCTGGCGATAAAAAAAGGCTCTTGGTAACAATTGCCGCCAGCCTTCCGGGCAGGGTAAATTATGCGATAGAAGGTTCGGTTTTTATCGGCGGCGCTGTAATTCAATGGCTTAGGGACGAAATGCATTTAATCCGCGACAGTGCCGATACCGGCTATTTTGCCTCAAAGGTGAGTGATACGGGCGGAGTGTATCTGGTTCCGGCTTTTGCAGGTCTAGGCGCGCCGTACTGGGATATGCATGCGCGGGGCTGTATCACAGGCATTACCCGCGGAACCAATCAAAACCACATCATCAGGGCGGCGGAGGAGTCAATTGCTTATCAGGTGACAGACCTTTTAAGGGCAATGGAAAAAGATACCGGCCTTAGAATAGAGGAATTACAGGTAGACGGAGGAGCAAGCAGGGATGTTTTTCTTATGCAGTTTCAGGCCGATATTTCAGGATGCAAAATTATACGGCCTTATGTAACTGAGACCACAGCTCTGGGGGCAGCCTGCCTTGCAGGGTTGGCTGTGGGTTTTTGGAAAAACCTTGACGAAATAAAAGCCTGTTGGAAAAAGGATGCAGTTTTTGAGCCTTTAATGGAACAGCAAAAACGCGAAACGCTAATCTCCGGTTGGCATAGGGCAGTGGATCAGTGCAGGGCGGGCAGCCGGTAAAGAATAAATTTCTTGCCAGAGGTTTATGACGAATGGAAAATAAAAAAATTTCTGTAATTATTCCTGTATATAATGGAGAAAAGCATTTAGTTAAATGTTTGGAAAGCATAAAAGCACAAACTTTTCATGATTTTGAATGTGTTTTGGTAAATGATTGTTCCAAGGATAATTCTGTAAAAATATGTAATAAATATTCTGAAAATGATAATAGGATAAAACTCATAAATAATAAAAAAAATATTGGGTCATCATTATCAAGAAAAAAAGGTCTTGATAATTCATGCGGAGAATATATAATATTTGTTGATGCAGACGATTATTTAGAAGCAGATATGCTTGAAAGACTTTTTTCAAAAGCAGTGTCGCTTGATTTAGATATGGTCTATTGTGATTATTATCATCATAATAAAACAGGTGAAACAATATATGTAAAAACATCATTGTATAATGATTTTGTTATGGATGTAAAACATTCGATTTTTGGTTTCGGTATTAATGGGCATCTTTGGAATAAATTAATAAAAAGAAAAATATATGAAAAAATTGATTTTCCAAAAGATGGGTATGCAGAAGACAAGTACATAAGCACACAAACATTTTTCTTCACAAAAAAAACAGGGTATGTAAATAGCGCTCTTTATAATTATCAGTATAATAATGAATCCTGGGTGTATAATAAAAAAAAGAAAATGGGTAGATATACAGGATTAAAAAACAATTACAAAAAAATACATGGTTTTATTAAAAGTAAAGATATAAAAGATATGGCTGTATTTGAACCTGAATTTAATAAAAGGATAAAATTTATAAAATCCAGAAATCCACTAAGTATTAAAAAAATTGCAAAATATATATTACGGTTTCTAATTCCTTTTAAATCATGGAGAAAATATCTTAGAAAAATATCTACGCTTTTATTCCTTTTTGTTTTATTCAGCGCCTGTACCGTAGGCCGACAGGTAATAATAAAACCCCCGGAAACAGAGCCAGAGGAAAAGCTGTCTGCCATGGAACAAATGATAAAAGAAATCAGGCAAAACGGAGACGGAATTGAAAAATATTATTTGTTAGGTGAAAACGGAGCCATTATCGTAAAGGCGGATATAACGAATACGGCGGGAAATTTTGAGGTGATCTATGACCTTGTAAATGCACAGCCGTTTTTTCATGTGCCTTTTTCTATTAATTGCAAGGACCAGGGATTAATAATACAAGACACTCTTATTTGGACTGTGCAGGAAGGAGGCGAGGGGATACTTCTCGGTTTCGATGATAATTATTTTAACTCATGGGAGCAGTCTCTGGATATTTTTGATGAATATAAGGCAAGATGCACATTTTTTGTGCAGGGAACTGTAAATTCTTTTTGTAAAAATGCCATTAACAGGGGGCACAGTATAGGCTTTCATACCCTGAACCACCCCGACCTTAGGAAAATTTCCCGCAATGAATTTAACCGCGAAACCGTTTTGCCTCTGGAATCTTTTCGCAAAGAAGGGGTGCAGGTTTCTGCTTTTGCATTTCCTTTTGGTTTTTCAGAACCTTGGATGGATAATGTATTGCTTCCCCATTACAGGGTATTAAGGGGATATGGCATTACTTTCAACTTATATGATAAAGACAAAATATCAAACAGCCGTATTTCTTCCCGCAGTATTGACAGGGAAGTTTTTCCCGATGATGGGGAATTCTATAAAAGCATTAGCGAAATGCTTAGAGCGTTAAAATTTATCGCAAAAGGGCAGGTGTTGCCCCTGACCACTCACAGTATATCAGACTCCGCCCAATGGGGGATAAGCATTTCCCGGCTGGAATTTTTACTTAAAACGGCCAAGGAACTGAATCTTCTTTTCTATACTTACGGGGATTTTTAAGGGGAAACATGGCTTTTAATTTACGGGACAGGCTAAGGCATATAAGGCAGGAAACAAAAGTTACAGCCCAATCCGGCAAAAAAATTACGCTTGAGGGCTGGTCAGATGCGGGATATATGACGCTTAAACGGGAAATTGTATATGAAGAAGATTTTATTTTTCCAGAGACAATCCCGGACAGCTCCGTTTTCTTAATTAAAGGCATAAACCCCTGCATGGCTTATAAAGACATGGTTTTTTTTGATTTGGAAACAACTGGCCTTTCGACAGGGCCAGGGACTATTGCCTTTCTTGCCGCATTCGGCAGGCTGCATCCTTCAGAATTGCATTCCAGCGGCAGAGCCTTTGCTTTACACATAACGCAGTATCTTTTGCTTGACTATCCCGGCGAAAGTGATTTTATTGAAGCCTTGCTTGCAGAAATAAAGCCAAACAGCATTATCGTAAGTTATAACGGGAAATGTTTTGATTCGCAGATTCTTAAAACCCGCTGCATAATGAAGGGAATAATGCCGCCGGATTTTTGCCATCTGGATTTGCTTTATCCGGCAAGGACCTTATGGAAAAAGCTGTTGGAAAGCTGTAGCCAATCGGTAATTGAAATCGGTATACTTGGAATAAGCAGGGAAGGGGATATTCCCGGAGCTTTTGCCCCTGAAATATGGTTTTCATTTCTCAATACCGGTAAGACTGAGAAGCTTCTTTTAATCTGCGATCATAACAAAAAAGATATAGCAGGGCTTGTTTCAATTTTTTCCGCAATGCTAAAAATTTTAGCCGATCCTGCAGGAACTGAAAACAAGATTAAATTTGACATTGAATCCCTTGCAATTAAGTTATGCGACATAAATTTATTACGTTATGCGGCAGAACAAGAATACCCCTTGGCGGTTTTGCAATATGCCCTTGCATCTATGCGGAATGAAAATTATTGCGAAGGAAGAAAATGGCTTTTAAACGCAGCCTCCTGCGACGCATCCTTATGCGATGCAGCCTCCTGCGGGGGTGGCAAAGATATACAAATCCGCGCTTTAAGAAGCCTCGCCATTGACAGCGAGTGGCGGCTGAAAGACCCTCACGAAGCCCTTGAATTTGCAAAAAAGGCCGAAGGCTTGTTTGAGCCCGCCTCGTCAATTAGAAAAGATTTTGAACGCAGGATTGAAAGGCTAGAGAAAAAGCTCCTGCAAAACTGACTTAAAGTCAAACAATGAACACCCTAAAGAATTTGTTTCAGCACAACCGATGCCGTTTTTGGTTTACAAAGCGGACGTGTGTCCTTGCAGGACACCATGGCAAACCCTCAAGAGGGTTTCTCAAGCTCCGCACGATCCGTTACTTCACGGCATCGGTTGTGCAAATACTATGCTTCTGGTGTTCATTGTTTGCCGTTATTCAGTATTGCATCACTGGGTAGGGGGCGCAAGGCGTGGGGGGCTTACTTCACGGCATCGGTTGTGCAAATACTATGCTTCAGGTGTTCATTGTTTGCCGTTATTCAGGTCTGCATCACTGGGTAGGGGCGCAAGGCGTGGGGGGAAAAAGGTAGCAGCTACCACCTGGTTTGTCTAAACAGTAGCGGTGTTTAGACAAATGGGACGGTAGCTGCTACCTTTTTCCCCCACCCGCTTTTACCTGCCTAATGCACAATTGAAGAACAAGCAGAAAAATATGCTAGGAACGGTCTTGAGGAGCGGCAGCAAGTCATGTGAGGACATACGGCTGCCACAAGTTTAAACAGCCGTCGAGTCCTCACATGGCTTGCTGCCGTCCTGCATTAACCATAATTAGCATATTTTTCTGTTTACAAATTAAGTCTTTGCATTAGTTAGGTAAAAAAATCAGTTTTGTAAGAGCCTCGTCTTGAAACTCTTTCTCTGAATCGGCGAAGGGCCGTACTTCAAAACAAGTTCCCTGTGGGCTTTTGTCGGATACCCCTTGTGTTTTTCGTAGCCGTATTGCGGATAGAGCTTGCTGTAATGAAGCATAAGAGCGTCCCTTGCCGTTTTTGCAAGAATCGAAGCTGCCATCACTTCATGGACAGAAGAGTCTGCTTTGACAAGAGCTTTGCAGGGGACAGGCAGGGCCGGGGCATGAAGCCCGTCAACAATTGCATTTAGATCAATGCAGCAAGCAGGATCCGTCAAAGGCCTGCCGAAAGAAATTTCTGTTTCCAAGACAAAAGGCCATTTTTCTTTACTGCCATCTCCGTGTAACAAAAAATCAAAAGCCCTCTGCATTGCCAAAAGGCTTGCTTGCAAAATATTTATTTTATCAATTTCAGTGTGGGATGCCCAGGCAACAGCCCAGGCAATTGCATTCTCTGTAATAAAGTAAAAGGCATCTTCCCGCTGTTTTTGATTCAGTTTTTTTGAATCGCCTAGAATTGAAACAGGAAAATTATCCGGCAGTATAACAGCGGCTGCCGAGACAGGCCCTGCAAGGGGGCCCCTCCCTGCTTCATCAATTCCGCAAATCATCCATTGCCTTATTATCTTCTCTTCGTTCTGAAGATAAACCCAAAAACGCTGCCGCAGAAACCGCCGGCAATATGGGCAGTATAAGAAATGTTGTTCGTATTAATTGACATGATTATTTGTCCGCCAAGATAAAGGACCAGGACAAGTATAAAAGTCATAGGGATTTCACCGCGTGTAATATTTGTAAATGACGCTAAAAGGATCATCATAAAAACTACCCCGGAAGCGCCCATAAGCAATGTTGGAAAAAAAAGAACATTTATTATACCAGTTGTCAATGCTGTAATAACAATAATGAAAAGCATTGTAAGCGATTTGTAGTTTTCTTCAAGCAAAGGGCCTAGCAGCAGGATAAAAGAAAAATTTCCTATTAGGTGTTCCCAACTGGTATGCCCGATAACATGGGTAAAAAGATTTACCCAGTTACGAAAACTTGTAATTGAAAAATTTCCTCTCCCAGGCACTGCAAACCAGTTTTCGCTAAGGCTGGGCAAAAAATATTTTGTTAAAGCCATTATCAAAACGCTTATTAAAGCATAAGTAAGTATGACAGGGGCATTGTATCTTATCTTCATAATCCTATCTCCACAGGGCAATGATCCGAACCCAAAACATCGGGTCTAATAATAGAATATTTTACACGGGAAAGAAAGGAGCGGTCAACGCAATTGTAATCTATCCTCCATCCTACATTCCTTTCCCGCGAGCCTGCTCTGTATGACCACCATGTATAATGCCCGACTTCCCCCGGATGAAAATGCCTAAAAGTGTCGATATGCCCTGCTTTTGTAAATTTGCCCATCCATTCACGCTCCTCGGGCAAATAGCCTGCGCTTTTTTCGTTTTGTTTTGGGCGGGCAAGATCAATGGGGGTATGGGCAATATTGTAATCTCCCGATAAAAGAAAATGCCGGCCTTTTTTTTCAATGGAATTGCAAAGCCTGAGTATCGCATCACAAAATGAAAGTTTATAATCAAGCCTTTTCCCGTCATCCTGCGAATTTGGGAAATAAGCCGTTATCAGTGTAAAGTCATTAAATTCCGCCAGAAGAACACGCCCCTCTAAGTCAAATTCCGGTTTACCCAAAAAACGCACATCAAGAGGCTCTGTTTTTGAAAAAATAGCAACTCCCGAATAGCCCTTTTTTTGGGCGGATGCCCAATAGCTTTTATATTTTATTCCGTTTGCATAAGGGGTTAAAAGCTCCTCTGAAAGCTGCCCCGGCTCGGCCTTGGTTTCGTTGATACATAAAACATCGGGGGCTTCCCTGTTAAACCATTCCAGAAACCCCCTCTTTTCCACCGCCCTAATTCCGTTTACATTCCATGACATTATTTTCATTAAAGCACCTTCTTGGCAATTTTGCCTTTTTCCACTGAATTATGAGGTAGAGGCATTTTATTCTTCAACCTTAAGATAATAGCTTTTCCAGATAAAAATCAAGGACGTTCTTTTAAGTAATTCTACATAATTTAGAAATTAGTCTTCTTAATAAACCCGCAATTTTCCCCGTAATGTTAGCAAAGGGGGCGGAGGCTTGTCTATAACTTCAAGCTAAATCCGCATTCAAACACGCATACTTAAACTTTTTAAACCGCAAAGTACGCTAAGAAACGCAAAGTTTTAGTACGAAATCCTCTAACTACCTTTGCGCCGCATCGAAGATGCGACTTTGCAAACTCTGCGGTTAAATATTTTGCCTCATTCTTCATAAGTTACCTCATGGATGGTTCGCAGCGTAGTGGTGCGGTGGTTTTTCTCCGCGACTCTGCGTGAAACCTTTTCCCCACTCTTTTCACAAATTATAATTTATGGTATATTTAAATACATAATAATCTGGCAGAAATGACTGCCAAAGAGAAGGAGAAAAAAATGACAAATTTTGAGGATTTCGAGAATGAAAATTTTGGTGGAAGAGGCGTAACCGTCAATGTTGATCAGTGGGAAAATGAAAAAACAGAAGCGCCCGCTGAAACATGCGTCTTGCCGGAGAACCCTGCTGAAAATGCTGAATGTAAAACCTGTGATAACATTACAGTTAACGCAGTGCCGGCAGTAAAACCCGAGGTAAAAAAACCAGCGGCAAAGAAACCAGCAGCAGCAAAGAAACCAGCGGCAAAGAAACCCGCAGTAAAGAAACCCGCAGCAAAGAAACCAGCGGTAAAAAAACCAGCAGCAAAGAAACCAGCAGCAGCAAAGAAACCAACGGCAAAGAAACCAGCGGCAAAGAAACCAGCAGTAAAGAAACCGGCAGCAAAGAAACCGGCGGCAAAGAAACCGGCGGCAAAGAAACCAGCGGTAAAAAAACCAGCAGCAAAGAAACCAGCGGCAAAGAAACCGGTGGCAAAGAAACCAGCGGCAAAGAAACCAGCGGCAAAGAAACCAGCGGCAAAGAAACCCGCGGTAAAGAAACCAGCGGCAAAGAAACCCGCGGTAAAAAAACCGGTAGCGAAAAAAACTAAATAGGTTCGCCCATTAGTATTTCAAGCTGAGGCGCGAAAGTTTGTAGAAAAAGGTCTCTCACAGCTAACACAAAGGTTAATTTTGTGCTTATTACATTGGATGCCATGAAACACAGTATCCTCAACCGAGCCGCAAAGCGACGTCGTATCTACGATACGCGGTTCCCCTCTTGCTTTCGCAAATTTTTAACATTTAAAACCGCAAAGAACGCTAAGTCGCATCTTCTATGCGGCGCAAAGTTTTAGTACGAAAATCCCCGAATTCCCTTTGTATACTTTGCGCTCTTTGCGTACTTTGCGGTTAAATATTTTACCTCATTCTTCATTAGTTACCTTTAAGAGGGGTATCCGTGGGGCGGAAAATGGGTGAAATGCTATAGCTTTTTTCAACATAAAATGTAATAATTACCCTTTATAGATGTTTTGTATTAGAGGTTGTATTGATGAACAAGAAAAATTCGATTTTTTTAATTAGTTGTATTTTAGTATTGGCGGTTTTTTTCCCGCTGGCTTCCTGTAAAAGCACTCCTCCGCCGGTTGAACAACCGGTGGTGCTTGATCCGGACCAACTGCCGCCGGATCAGGATTTGCTGAATGAGTTGAACGCGATCAGTGCCAGAGCGGCAAAGGCAAAAGAAAGCGCGGCTTTTTTCCGAGGCCATGTTTATTTTGAGGATGAATTCAAAAAGGCAGAAGCTGATAATGAAAACGGAAAAAAAGCAGGCAGGGCCACTGTCGGAGAAACAAGGCAGGCAATATCTTTTTTTGACTCTGCTGCAAGGGCTTTTGAAGAGATTGCAGAAAACAGCCGGCCGCTTTACGAAAAGGATATGGAAGATGCCCGTAATGAACTTGCGCTGGTATCAGAGAGGGCGGCTAAGTCCAGGCAGAACGCCATAGACAATCAGGGGTATATTTATTTTCCCGAAAAATGGGAAGCCGCAGAAGCCTTGTACCAGGATTGTTTTGAACCTGCGGAACCACAGGAAGACGAAATAACACCAAGCCCTTCTTCACAGCCGGAGCCGGAGGGTGTTGAAAATCAGGATAACATTAGAAGGATTGAAAGGCCCCGCCGTGAAAGGCGGGAAGGTTTTATTATGCGCGGGACATCTGAAAACGCTGTCTTTGATGAAATAAAAGCGGTAATCGCTGAATTATCTGCGGCGGCGGATCTGTTTGATGAAATTACCGCAATAAGCGCTCCCCTTTATGCCGAAGAAATTGAAAATGCAAGAAAAAGTTTGCAGGAAGCGGCAGCCCGTGCAGAACAGTCCCGAAGGGAAGCTCAAAACAATCAGGCTAATGTTCATTTTGCAAATGAATGGAGAGAGGCCGAAGGGGTTTTTCAGTCGGGGAGAAATGCCAGGCCGAATACCATAGACGAAGTTAGTGCGGCAAGGGAATTGTTTGTTTCAGCGGCAGATAAATATGATGATCTAGCGGCAAGGAGCCTTCCGCTTGCGGCAAAAGCCAATGCCGATAGAGCCTTAAGTACCGCTACGGCGCGTGCCGAAAAATCAAGGCAGGATGCAATGGCGGTTGACGGTCAGACCTATTTCCCCAATGACTGGAGATCGGCAGAAACCAGACTCACGTCTGCAAGAAATGCCAGAAAAACCACTGCCGAAGAAGTAAACGCCGCTGTCGCTTTGTTTAATCAAGCGGCGGATGCTTATGATGATATTGCCAGAAGGAGCGGTCCTAGATTTACAAGCGACAGGAATGATGCTTCAAGGGCGCTTCAGGCGGCAATTGCCCGGATGGAACAGTCCCGAAAGCAGGCCTCTGATGCGGGCGGGCAGACTCATTTCCCGGCTGAATGGCGGAATGCCGAAACCAGAGGTCAAAATGCAAGAAATGCAAAAAGAACAACAACCCCGGAAATGAAAGCCGCTACGGGCCTTTTCGCGGCAGCCGCTGATTCTTACGATGACATTGCAAGGAGGAGCCGTGAAAAAACGGCTCAGGAGGCAAAAGAACGCGCCGAAAGAGAACTTGCTGAAAAAGAACGCGCTGAAAGAGAGCTTGCCGAAAAAGAACGCATCGAAAAGGAACGCAGTTTGGCGGAAGAAACCATCAATAAGGCAAAAGAGCTTTTGGCTAAAACTACAGAACAGGCAATCAGTGCCGGCCTTTATATGGAAAACGGCTTTAACCCCACAGACAATTCTGTGCTGGCTTATGTAAACGACGGCCAGTTAATTATTCCCGGTATAGATGTGCCGGAAGGAGAAATTGAATCAGCTTTTGTCAGAGCCTTGCTTGAAAACCAATTCTATACAGAGGGCGCCCGGCTTATTGACCTTGCGGAAAACAACTACAGCGAAAGCCAATTTAATGATGCAATTAAAAATGCCGAGGAAGCGATAAAGAACCTTGAGTTATTCGATAAATATCTGACAGAGCAAATACTTACAAAAATGACGGATGATATTATGGCATCGGTTCAGGACCGCCTTGACAGCGCAAACCAAAATACCGAGGAATACAGGCAGGCCGATGCTGCTTTTGCCGATGCCAAAGAAGCCAGGGCAATTGAAGACTGGAGAGGGGCAATGACAGCATCGTTAAGCGCAAATGATTTCCTTGCGTCTATTCCTCCAGGGCCTGCCCTTGCAGCCCAATACAGGGTAAGGACATGGACGGCGACAAGGGACTGCTTGTGGAACATTGCCGCAATGCCGGAGGTTTACAACGATCCCTGGCAGTGGCGGGTGCTCTATGAGGCAAACAGGAGCAAATTGCGAAATCGAAATAACCCTCACCTCCTTACCCCAGGCATGATTCTGGATATCCCAAGCATCAGGGGCGAAACAAGATCGGGTATGTTAAATGAATAGAACGCGCCTTAATATAAAGGCTTTAACTTTCTGTCTCTTTTTCTTTTTTGTTGGCCCCTCGTTCCTTTGTTCAGAGCCTTTATATTCGCCGACTTGGGGCTTCAGGCTGGATTTACCCGAAGGCTATAATTACACAGAAGGGAATGACATAGACCGTTATTCGTTTGAGGGCCCTAACAGGGCAAAATTCGACATAGCTATTTATGAAAACAGCAACGGCATTGAGCATCTAACGGCGGATGTTTACAAAAGGCTGGACAATACAGGCGATACCGCTTTATTTAAGTACAACAATAAAGAGGCAGCCTTGTTTGAACTTAACTTTATGGGCATGACAGGTTACGGCCTTTGTTTGGAGCTTACTTCAAAGGTAGGAGAAAATAAGGCCCCCTTAATGCTTGCCCTTGCATATTCGCCCACGGGGATTCAGGGCATGGAATATTTTCATTTGTCCGCTTTAAATTCCATTGCGCCGTCTCAGGAAGAAATGCATATTCCGGGCCCGGTTATGGAATTTGCCTATCCCAGAAATCAGCAGATTAACATTACTGTAGCAGGAACAAACCTTAATGCCTTAATCGGCATTGATGATTCCTTGGCCTCTCAGGAGCTTGTTGACAGGGAATTTTTTGTGCTTAGCAGTTACCGTTTTTCGCAGAGTTGGCAGGAAGCATGGACAAGGTATTACAGGATGATTTACAGAGATTCTGCCGGCAGGTTATCGGATCCGGCATCTAAACTTTTACAGCACTTTGATGTAAATTCCATTGATAAATCCGAAAACGGCAAACGGGTTTTTGCAGAAAAAGTACTTGCATGGGTGCAGGGCTTTACTTATGAACGCGATTTTGAAGGTAGCGATTTTGTCAATTTGATAAGTGCTGTAAGCGAAGGCAGAGGCGACTGCGACAGCAGGGCAATGCTTTGGGCAATAATTTTGGCTTATGCGGATATTCCCTCTGCGATTATGGTATCTGCCGATTACAGCCATGCGATGGGCCTAGCTGACATTAAAGGGGAAGGGGCGCGCTTTGAATCAGACGGAATTAATTGGCTAGTGGCGGAAACTACAGCCAAAGTAGGCCTCGGCCTTATCGATCAGGGTATGAGCGATGCAGATTCCTGGCTAGGCATCATCTTTTTTTAAGGGTACGGAGTTTTCATTTTGCTAGAAAATATTCTACTGGACAATATTCTACTGAACAATATTCTGCACATTGTATTGATAGTTTTAGGAATGGCATTATTAATAAAAGGCGGCAGTATGCTGGTAGACGGCGCTTCAAGTTTGGCGCGCCGTTTAAATATATCTGAATTGGCAATCGGTCTTACAATTGTCGCTTTCGGTACATCTGCTCCTGAATTGGTTGTAAGTTTATCTGCGGCTATCGGCTCTCATCCCGAAATGGCATTGGGTAATGTTATTGGTAGCAACAATTTTAATTTATACATGATCCTTGGGGTTACAGCATTGATAGCTCCTATAGCGGTTCAAAAAAATACCATTCGCTTTGAAATACCGTATTCCATTATTGCCGCTGTTATTCTTTTTTTATTAGGGAATATCGCTTTTCTCCCGGGCGAGGGAAAATCAATAACACGTATTGACGGCATTATTCTACTTTTATTTTTTGGATTATTTATTTTTTATGTTTATAAAAGCATGAAGACTACTGTGCAAGATGATGATAAATCATCTGTAAAAACGCTTTCTTTGGCAAGATCCATAATATATATTGTTATCGGATTAATTTTTCTGGTTCTTGGAGGAAGAGTTGTTGTAAATTCTGCGGTAGCTTTGGCACAGGCTTTTGGTATAAGTGAAAAAGTAATAGGGCTGACAATTTTATCAATAGGAACTTCTTTGCCGGAATTGGTAACATCAATAACCGCTATTGTTAAAAAGAAAGACGATATTGCAATAGGAAATATCATAGGCTCTAATATTTTTAATATTTTTTTGATATTAGGTGTATGCTCATTGGTAAGCCCTATTGAATATTCACCTGCATTTAATAAAGATATTTACATTTTGATTTTTGGAACTTTACTTTTACTTTTGGCAATGTTTACCGGTAAAAAGAAAAAATTGGACCGTTGGGAAGGTTCAATACTTTTAATACTTTATTTAGGGTATGTTGTTTATTTAATAATACAAAACGAATAAAATGTGCTATATTATATTTTAAGGAGATATTATGTCTGATCAATCTTTAACCTTGGCTTCTGCAGAAGTAAGGGAACGCAGTATTCTGCGAAATGTTTATCTGTGGATGACCGCAGGCCTTGCAATTACCGGAATAACAGCCTGGGGCGTATCCGGCAACGAAAATATTTTATTATTTATTTTCTCAAATCAATTTGTTTTTTGGGGAATTATTATCGCTCAACTGGTTCTGGTTTTCGTTATTTCTTCAAGAATAATGAAAATGAGCATTGCCGCGGCAACTATCTGTTTCGGCGTTTATGCCGTCCTAATGGGCCTTTCTTTATCTTCAATTTTTATTCTTTATGAATTGGGAAGCATAGCCTTTACATTTTTCATTGCCGCCGGAACTTTTGCCGCCATGAGCGTTTGGGCTGTTGCCACTAAACGAGATTTATCCGGTATGGGCTCTTTCCTTATGATGGGGCTTTTTGGGCTTATCATCGCATCTGTGGTCAATATTTTTCTAAGAAGCAGCGGCCTGGAATGGATAATATCTTTAGCGGGTGTAGCCCTGTTTGTAGGCCTGACCGCTTATGACACACAGATGATAAAAAAATGGAACGAGGAAGCCGGAAATAAAGCGGATGATAACATTTTCGTACGCCTTTCAATCCTTGGCGCTTTGAAATTGTACCTTGATTTTATCAATATGTTCATGTTTATACTGCGCCTTGTAGGCAGAAGACGCTGAAGACGCTAAGGATGAAAAAAAACAAACTGGTATGCGACTGCGATGTGATTCATGAAGCTGTTGTAAGACGGGTAAAAAAAACCATGCCCAAAGACGAGGATTTTTATGACCTTGCCGATCTTTACAAGATGTTTTCAGACAGTACCCGCATTCGCATACTCTGGGCGCTTTCCTGCGAGGAAATGTGCGTCTGCGATATTGCCGTGCTGCTTGACATGACAAAATCGGCAGTGTCTCACCAGCTTAGGGCCCTGCGACTGAGTAATATGGTAAAATACGACAAACGGGGAAAGGAAGTGTATTATTCTTTGGCCGACAGCCATGTAAAAGATATATTTGAAAAGGGCTTTGCCCATATTCACGAATGATGTTTTTGTGTTTTTTTGTCTTGACAGTTGAATAGTTGAGCAATTATAATAATATAAGGAGTTTGAATATGACTAAAAATGATGATGAAAAACTGAGGATAATTAAGTTGATAACAGGCGCGGTAATTTTTACTGCCGCTATTATCTTAAATTATCTACTGGAATTGCATCCTTGGATTAAGCTCGCTGTTTTCATGTCAGCCTATCTAATTCTCGGCGCTGATATTATCCTACGGGCAATAAAGAATATTTTTAAGGGGCAGTTTTTCGATGAAAATTTCCTTATGAGCGCGGCTACTATCGGAGCCTTTGCAATCGGGGAATACCCCGAGGCAGCGGCTGTAATGCTGTTTTACCAGACAGGAGAATTTTTTCAGGATATGGCTGTAAGCAAATCAAAAAAATCCATTGTAAAGCTGATGGATATACGCCCCGATTATGCAAATGTCTTAAAAAACGGCGATGAGCTTAAGGTTGATCCTTCCACCGTAAATATAGGCAGCCTTGTCATTGTAAAGCCGGGCGAAAAAATCCCGCTGGACGGCATTGTTACCGAAGGAGAATCTTTTCTTGATACAAAGATGCTTACAGGCGAGTCAGTCCCAAGAAAGGCTCATGCCGGGGATGCTGTGCTTTCAGGCTGCATTAACCAAACTGGAGTCCTTACAATTAAAGTGACAAGGGCATTCCATGAATCTACTGCCTCTAAAATAATAGAGCTTGTGGAAAATGCCCGCGACAAAAAAGCCAAAACAGAAAATTTTATCACAACATTTTCACGCTATTACACTCCCGTAGTAACAGGTTTAGCTGTATTGATTGCTGTAATCCCGCCCCTTTTTGCCGGCTCTTTATGGTCCGAATGGATACACAGGGGTTTGGTTTTTCTTGTTATATCCTGCCCCTGCGCCCTTGTTATATCAATTCCCCTTAGCTTTTTCGGCGGCATTGGCGGTGCTTCCAGAAAAGGGATACTTGTAAAAGGAGGGAATTTTCTTGAGGCTTTATGCAGGTTAAAAATTATCGCATTCGATAAAACCGGAACCCTTACAAAAGGTATTTTCAAAGTTACAGGCATAATGCCGTCTGCTGGTTTTTCAGAAGACAGCCTGCTGGAACTTGCCGCCAATGCAGAAGCCTACTCTAACCACCCGATTGCCCTTTCGATAAACAAAGCGTATAACGGAGAGGTCAACAAAGCAATGCTTTCGCAGTATACCGAATTGGCAGGATACGGGGTAAGCGTTATGCGAAATAAAAAAACCATCCTTGCCGGTAATTATAAACTTATGAGCAAAAACGGCATATCCTGCAAAGAAGCATCAGGTGATTCCACAAGGGTTTATGTCGCTTTAGACAATGTATTTGCAGGGTATATTGTAATTTCCGATGAAATTAAAGAGGGAAGCAGCAGCGCCATCGCTGCATTAAAGGCAAAGGGCATTGAAAAAATTGTTATGCTGACAGGCGACAAGGCCCAGACGGCGAAGGCTGTTGCGGATCAATTGAAGATAGACGAGGTTTACAGCGAACTTCTCCCCCACGAAAAAGTTGAAAAAATCGAGGAACTTGAAAAGCAAAAAGAGCCAAAGGGGGTACTTGCCTTTGCCGGAGACGGCATAAACGATGCGCCCGTGCTTGCAAGAGCCGATATTGGAATTGCAATGGGGGCATTTGGTTCAGATGCCGCAATAGAAGCCGCCGACATTGTGCTGATGACCGACGAACCGGGCCAGCTTACTGATGCCATTGACATCGCCCGTTTTACCAAACGCATAGTTTGGCAGAATATTATCTTTGCGCTTGTTGCAAAAGGGCTTTTTCTCGGCCTAGGTGCTTTTGGCATTGCAGGAATGTGGGAAGCCGTTTTTGCCGATGTCGGCGTGGCCTTGCTTGCGGTTTTTAACGCAATGCGGATAGGAAGACGTGCCTGACATACGAAAGAAAAGTGAAAAGGTAGCTGCTACCTTTTCTAAAACAAAAGCCCTGCCAGTTTTGCCTCTTCTGTGGGTGAAAGTATACCCGGGAGAATCGTCGGCTGTGACGGAACCGGCGGGAGGAGAAAGCCTGCTTCAAGGAAGTACTTAAATTTTTGCTCCCATTCCTCCTGCGTTGATTCCTTTTTGGGCCTTAAATATATACCGCAGCGCTGCCATTGGCAGTCATTTTTCTTCAGTTCCTTGAAAATACGATGATACTGTAGTTTTGCCCTTTGCCCTGCCAAAGCTATAAGGTCATGCAAACCGCGGGCCGCTGCTGCAAGCAGAACCGGAGGCAGAAAGTCGCCCGGAGGAAGGGCTAATTCTTTTTTTAATTTTGGGTCTATGGCAAGCACGCATAAGCCTAAAGGCAGAGAGCCTCTCCAGCCTGAAATTCCAGGCAAAACGGGGATAAGCACAGGCGGCTCTTTTTCACCAACAAACAGCGGGTCATTCAAATCAACAAACGGCCGCCATAGGGCTGCAATACCGTCGGCTATAAGTTTTTCCAATACGGGCGGAGGGGCGGCATAGAGATAAAAAACTCTTTTGGGAAAAATGCCCGAAAGGGCTTTCTTGTAACGATCTTCCATAAAATGCGGGAAAGGAGAGTACAAACCCCTGCTTGCAGAATTTTTTAATTCACGTAAAAAAGAAGGAGGGGTATGCCCCAATATGGCAGCCCCGCCGTTTTGCCATAAATCGGCAAAGCGGCCTCTTGATGCCCCCGGTCCTCGGGTATAAAGACGAAAATCGCGGGCACGCAAAACCTGGGGCAGAAGCCTTAATAAATAAAAATCATTATCAATAATCATAGTTTATTTTAACAAAAGAATGGCTTTGATGTTCACTTAAAAAATTCAATTTTTTGCCTGATTCAAATATCACCTTAACCAAGGGGCCGTCATCCGTGTCCTGTATGTCAAAAACAGAACCGTAGCCGTAATTATCATGGAAAATATACTGCCCCCTTTTCCATTCAGAATTTCTTTCGCAGGAGTCTTCAGAAAAATCCCTGGGGGGGGAGCCGAAAATTTGAAGGCATTTTTCATCAATTTCTTTTAAAAACAAGGATTTACCTGTTTGCATGGTTCTGCCGAACATACGCCTTAAATGGCAGCAGCAAAGGTAGAGTTCGTCCATCGCCCGTGTCGCGCCTACATAGAACAGACGTCTTTCTTCTTCAATGTCATCTTTGTTTTTTTCTTCTCTGGGAAAAACCCCCTGTTCCAAGCCTGTCATTATAACATTTTTAAATTCAAGGCCCTTTGTATTATGAAAGGTGATTAGAGTTACCCTTCCGCCTGAATTTTGCGGGCCGCTGCTTTGCAGATCATCATCTTCTATAGTTTTATCCAACTGAAGAACTTCCAGAAAATCCAGCAGCCCTGCGAAAGTACAGGGGTAGTCGCTTGCCGCATTTACAAGTTCCTGCATATTGCTCTGCCGCTGCATCCCCATTACATCATCCAAGGCAAAATGGTATTCAGCCAAACCGGAATTTTCAACCATCTGCATAACACATAACGAAAGCCCTTTTCCTGCTTTCATGCTGTCGGATTTTATACCGGCTTTTACATTAACGGTTAAAGGGTTTTCCAAAAGGGTTTTTGCGTCTTCGATTATTTTAATAAAAGTTTCCGCCCCTATTTTTGCTTTGGTTTTCATTGTAACAGCTCTTTTCTTTATTGTTTCAAAAAGATTTGCCCCGTCCCTGTGTTCTATCAATTGATCCACAGTTAGGGCGCCTAGCCCCCGGGTTGGTTTGTTTACAATACGGCGAAAGGCTACTTCATCATTTGGGTTTGCTAAAAACGATAAAAGGGCTAGAGCGTCTTTAATTTCTTCCCGTTCATAAAATCTTACAGTGCCGACAATTTTATAAGGGATGCCGCGCTCTATAAATTTAGTTTCAAAACCCCTCGACTGCGCATTGGTACGGTACAATATAGCCCAATCAGAAAATTTTGACTTTTTCGCCCTAACAGAATTTTCAATGAGTGAGGCGCAATAAACGGCCTCTTCGTCCTGGTTTGGCAGATATGTAAGAACCGGCAAAATTCCTTCGCCGCGCTTGGCATTTAAGGTTTTACCCAAACGGCCTTTGTTATGCGCCACAACCGAGGATGCCGCTTTTAGTATAGATTCTGTTGAGCGATAATTGTCTTCCAGCCGGATAATTTCTGTGCCAGAAAACTTTTCTGGAAAATCCAGTATGTTTTTTACCTCTGCCCCGCGAAAACGGTAAATTGACTGGTCGTCATCGCCGACAACGCAGACATAAGTATTTTCCCCCGCAAGCAATTTAAGCAGTTCAAACTGGGCGACATTTGCATCCTGGTATTCATCAACCATTATTACAGAAAATCTATCCCTTATACGGCTTAATATATCCGGCTCTTTTCGGAGAATTTCTACCGGTAATTTAATTAAATCGCCAAAATCCACATTGCCTGTTTGCTTTAGGCGTTCTTCGTAAAGCAAATAAACCTCGCTAAATTTATGGCTGCCGTCTATGACCCTAAGGGATGAATCCCCTGGAGAAAGGCAGTAATCCTTAGCCCTTGAAATGTTATGCGCCATAAGTTTGACATCGGATTTTTTTGCCTCTTTCATAATTGTAGAAAGGAGCGACTTCATATCACTGTCATCATAGATTAAAAAACTTGAATCAAGGCCTGCTGCCTTTCCATAACGCCTTAAAAACCAGGCTCCGAAAGAGTGAAAAGTTCTTAACATGACAGAAGAGGCGCTTTCGTCTATTTGCCTTGCGCGTTCTGCCATTTCCTTTGCCGCTTTGTTGGTAAATGTTACCGCAAGAATGGAATGAGGGTTAATTCCCTTTTCACGGATAAGCCATGCAATTTTTGTGGTAATAACCCTGGTTTTTCCCGAACCTGCCCCTGCCAAAATAAGAAGGGGCGGCCCCGTATGCAGTACCGCCGACTGCTGCTGCGAATTCAGAGGGGCAAGATAGGAAGGTGTGTCGTCTTGCATGTTTTTCTTCTTTATATTTTCTTTATATTTACCTGCCCGCTTATTCGCTCATTTCTTGTGCCGTCTGTCTAGCTCGTCAAGTATATCTTTTACATCTATTCCAGAGCGGCTTAGAAGGACAGTTGCAAAATAAAGCAAATCGGCGGCTTCCCAGACTATTTCATCATGGGTTTTTGCCTCGCAGAGTTCTTGCGCCTCTTCCATAATTTTTTCACGGACAAGATTGTCATTAAGAGAGGCTGTATATGAACCGGGAACGGGATTCGTTAAACGATCCTTGATAATGCTCTGCAAAAATTCCCATGTAAAAATTCTGTTAGTCGAAAAACATGACCACGAACCTGTATGACAAACAGGGCCGGCAGCCTCGGCTTCTGCCAAAAGAGCATCCTTATCGCAGTCGGTACGCATCCGTACAAGTTTTAAGGTGTTCCCAGATGTTTCCCCTTTCATCCAGAGTTTGTTTCTTGTTCGGCTGTAAAAACATACATTCCCGCATTTGAATGTTTCGGCTAACGCAACCTTGTCGGTATAACCTGTCATTAAGACCTGGCCGTCCGGTGATTTAACGATAATGGGAAGCAATAAGTCGCCTTTTTTCCAGTTAAGTGATGTGATAAAGGCGTCTGCAAGCTTAATTTTTTCGGTGTATAGGGCCATGCCGAGTTGCACATCACAGCCAAGAGCCGCAAGTTCTTCAATTTCTTCAAGGGTAGAAACGCCTCCGGCAACTGTTATTAGGCATTTTACTGCCTGGCGCAGTTTTTTTACCTGCTCAAGATCGATGCCCGTCATAGTGCCTTCCCGTTCAACGCAGGTAAAAAGCAGTTCTGACACAAAAGGCTCCACCGCTTTGGCTGTTTCTATCAGATCAAGGCCGGTAGGCGTTTTCCATCCGTCTACTGTAATTTCATTATTGCGCGCGTCAACTGCGGCAATAAGCCTCTCCCGGCCTATTGCGTCTTTCATTGCCTTAAGGAAAGGGACATTAACGGCAAACCCGCCTGAAGGGTTTCTAAAAGCCGCTGACCCTACGATTATTTTTCTTGCGCCCAGGCTTACAAGTTCTTTTGCCTGTTCCGGCGTCCTAATCCCTCCTCCTACTCTGCATTCTGCAATTCTAAGAAGAGGTTTTATCAATTCAAGGTTTGAACCTTTATTCATTGCAGCGTCAAGGTCTATTACTGCAATTTCGCCGTAAAGGTTAAATTCTTTTGCAAGTTCCTGAGGATTATCCCGTTGAAGAATTTTTTCTTCGCCTTGTTTAAGCTGAACTACTTTCCCGTCTTGTAAATCAATTGATGCTATAACCAAGGCTGCTATTCCTCCGCTGTTATGATTGATTCTGCATCAACTGATTCTAATTCAAGTGATTCTAAATCAACTGTTTCTGTGTTAATAACAGGCTGGCTGACGGGAAATAACAGCGCTTCTATATCAGCATAAAAAACAGAATCAGAGTAGTTTGCCAATGCCGTTTCCAGCAAGGCGTCTTTGCGTATTTTTTCGGTTCCTGTGTCTTTAAGAGGTTCGGCAGTCTGCAGTAAAATTGATGATTGAATATCGGCATCCCTGAAAGAAAGAGAACTGATGCGCATATAATTTTGACGGTAGGCTCCGGTTTGCGGATCGTAACATTTTATCTCGATAAAACCGTCATTTTCGGTTTCAGGAAAATACCCTACGATTGTCTTGCGCGGTACCAGAAAACCGGTTACTTCCACCATTCTGGGCGATCTATACAGGTTTGCTTTTTCATCGGTTACAACTGCAATTTCGCCGCCTTTGGCTATCTGTATATCCCATGCCAGCCCCCTTGCCCCATTATCCCGCCAGACCTCAATAAAATCATATACCCGCCCGTCTCCGGAAAAGGTTACTCTTTTTATGTCTCCGGCTATAATTTTTTCACCCAAAGACATTGACGCAATCCATTTGGTTCTGTCCGTTTCGCTGCCTGTGTTATTTTCCAGATCGTAAAGCGATGCATCTACCCTAAGAACAATGCCAAAACTTGTATTATCCGTAACCTGTGTAAAATCATCTTTTACAGCTTCTGTTTCAATACTGTCTTTTGCAGCCTCTTTCCTTTCGCAAGAAAAGAAAAACAGGCTTGCCGCCAAAACAATTAAAAAAATCTTTTTGCTCATATTATACTCCTAAATACTATTGAATTATAATATACAATAATGCAAACAATGAACACCCTGCAATGAATACCCTAAAGAGGTTTACTGTGAGGCTCGTCAGAGGCCAAGTACACCATGCAAGCATGGCGCACTTGCCTCTGCCACTCAAGTTCCCCATTATTGGGTATTCATTGCAGGGTATTCATTGTTTGCCGTTATTTCAGTATTGCTTCGTTGGTGGGGGCGCAAGGCGTGGGGAAAAAGGTAGCTGCTACCTTTTGACTGCAAAGCGGCACTTGACACTTTTCTAAAAAAATGCTATAAAATAACAATGACCCAGAAAAATATTTATAATTTTTCAAAAAAACCGCCTCACTTGGCACGGTTATTGCTCTCTCTCTCTCTCTCTCTCTTGAATTCGCCAATTTTCTAAAAAAAATTTGCCCAAAATTTATTCCCTTTATTTATCGCAAAGGCGCAAAGATTCTCAAGGACGCAAAGAAGATGAAAATATATAAGGAGTTAAAAATATGAAACGAATATTTGTTTTGTTTATAATAGTTATTACAGTTACGGGTTTTGCTTTTGCAAAAGAAAACCTGGCGATTTTGCCTTTTACCGGCGGGTTAGGTGAAGAAGGGGAAACCATTGCCGAACGTTTTTCGTTTGTTCCCCGGCTTGGGGATTTTTTCAATATAATCCCGCGGACCAGTATTTCAAGGGCTATAATCAGGGAGCGGCGTTTTCAAATGGATTCCGGCATGACAGACCCTGACACGATTGTTTCTATAGCAAATGAAGTCGGGGCGCGTTATGCGGTAGCGGGAAGCATCACATCTGTCGGAAACAATAATTTACTGGTTGTCTCCATCATTGATATAAGAAACCTTCAGCAAATTGCGGGGGATTATCAAAGCTACCCCAGAGGCAGAATTGAAGAACTGCTGGGGAAATTGCCAAATATGGCGGAGAATATAATCCGGGCTACTCAAGCCAATACTGCCGCTTTGCCAAAACTTGCCATCGTTCCGGTTCAGTTGGTAGGAGGCACAGACCGGCGGGTGGCGGATACTCTTGCGCAATTGCTTGCAATACACCTTATACGCAGCGGCAATTATGCCGTTTTTCCCCGCACCGAAAGCCTTGAGCAGGTGCAGGCGGAACATGACGCTCAAATGATAGGGCATACTGCGGACGGAAATATAATTGGCATAGGTCATGGTGAAAATCCTGATTTTGTCCTTTCGGTTGTCGCCCGCAGCCTTGGAAACGTAAATATGTTTAACGCCTCGATTATCGATCTTATGACCAGGATTCAAACCGTAGGCCGTTCAGTTGATTATCAGGATATTAACGACGGCATGAGGGCAATGGAAGACCTTTCCATTGTTTTGACCAGCACTGCCGAACAAATGGCCCTGCGCCAGCAGGAGGCAGAAGACCTGCGGCGTGAAGAAGAACGCCAGAAACAAACGGCGGAACGAAAGGATTCTTTTTGGAAAAATTCCGGATTAGGGCTTGGCATTCTGGGCGGAGCATTTATGCCAATATATAGCGGGGAGCTT
>Ga0099364_10002947_pt1 | contig 26875 bp, 24 predicted proteins | sample TergutTh196P3_FD_73070 | JGI IMG/M metagenome (GOLD analysis project Ga0099364, IMG submission 73070) | Microcerotermes parvus P3 segment gut microbial communities from Pointe-Noire, Republic of the Congo - Th196 P3 | ecosystem: Host-associated > Arthropoda: Insects > Digestive system > Gut ... | reverse complement strand
TGAGTCGGGATTGTTATACGGCTTTTGGTATATATCCTTTTCTTCGGGACAATCATCTCATATACCCTGCCGCAGTACATCAGGTCGCGCAATGGCATATTTTCGTTTATCGTACTCTGATGCTCGAAAAACACAACCAGTTTGCCGCCTAGGACAAAAGATAAGTCATTGACCCTGTCCATGTAGATAATATCTGCTAGGGTTGCGTCTTCTACTGGGGTGCCGGGTGGGAAGCTTCCGGGCGCTACGGCGTTGTATAGTTCGTATTCTTTACCGGTTTCTCTGAATAAATGCGTGAAAACGCTTGCTTTAAAGTTGCGGTTAGTGTTGCTCATGATTGTAGCTCCTTTTTTCCGGCGGCTACAGTTTGATTTTACTCCTGCCACCGCGTTTTGTCAATATAAACGATAGTTTCTGCATGAGAATTATACCCCTGCAGAAACCCCTTTGTCCATAATCGTTTGACTAACGTTTGCGCTGTGTTTGTGGTGATATTTTGCTGCTTTCGAGGGAAGGGAAGGGAAGGGAAGGGAAGGGAAGGGAGGGGAAGGTTCTTCTGCTTAATTTGAGCAAACGTAATATCAATCACAGTGTTCTACGCTGACCTATCAAGCAGAAGAACCGTCCCATTGCTTAAACACAACCCTTGCGTTCGTGCAAAACTCCCCGGATGGCGACAGGGAGTTTTCCTTCTACCGAAAACCCGGGGCCGACACCCTTCTGAGGGCGGACGAAGTGGATATGGAGATAATCAACGAATGCAAGATTTTCCATTTCGGAACTCTCTCGCTGACGCATCAACCGGTTAAAGACGCAACACAAAAAGCGATTGCCGTAGCCAAAGAGATGGGCAAGCTGCTATCGTTTGACCCAAATCTCCGCCCCCCGCTTAGCATTTTTCGCTGAAGCTCAGAGGCTTTCCCTGGCAGGGCGTGACCGGAACCTTGCACAGCACTAAGAGTACGACCCCCGTCTGAAGTGTAACCTTACTGAAATATGGAAAATATTTTTTTGCCAATATACCTTGACAGGCGAGGTATTGTATGTTATTATATATAAGCTATTGGCAAAGTATGTTGGCAGGAGGAGTAAAATGTCTATTGCGTCGGATCTTATTCGCGGGCACACGGACACTATCATACTGGCTCTTTTGTCGGATGGGGATAACTACGGTTACGAAATCAATAAATCCATCAAGCACAAGACAGGCGGCATATATGAGCTGAAAGAAGCGACACTATACACAGCATTCCGGCGGCTGGAACAAGCAGGGTATATCCTATCATACTGGGGAGACGAACAAACAGGAGCAAGACGCAGATACTACAGCATAACTGACGCCGGACGCAAAGCCTACAAAGAACTGCTCGCCGAATGGAAGGCAGCCAAAACAATGATTGACAAATTAGTGCTATTGGAGGAAAAGTGAAATGGAAGACAAGCTTCGTAAGTACATAGACGGTCTTTTCAGCGATACCATCCCCGCCAAGAAAGCAGTAGAGCTCAAAGAAGAGATGATACAGAACTTAGAGGACAAGTACAAAGACCTAATATCCGAAGGCAAAACACCTGAAGCTGCATACAATATCGCCGTAGCGGGCATTGGCGATGTCAGTTCGTTGCTTGACGAACTGGAAAAAGGCGATAACGCGGCATCATGGCAAATAGCGGAGCTTGAAACATCGCGTCGCAAATCCGCAATGCTTACCTCAATCGCTGTGATGATTTATATACTCAGCATACTACCTTTGATTATTCTTTCACTTTTGGACAGCGAGTATTATGCGGTTTTAGGACTTCCGCTGCTTCTCGTGTTTGTCGCAGTAGGAACCGGGATTCTTGTCTACAACAGCATGACTAAACCAAGGTTTAAGGAGAGTTCTGACACGATGGTAGACGACTTCCGCCGGTGGCAGTCCGGTACGCAGCGCCAAAAAGCGCTTCGAGGCGCGATTTCGTGGGCGTTATGGTCGATTATCGTCATTGTCTACTTCATAGTAAGTTTTACCACATTCGCTTGGTACATGACATGGATAATATTCGTAATAGGCGTTGCCATAGAGGCATTAATAAATATTTTTACGACTGTTTTTTCCACATCCGGAAAGTGAGGCAAGCGTAATGAATGTGATGAGAACCGTAACCATCATATGCTGGTCTGTCAGCGCTATTGTGATTATATTCCTTGCATTGCTCACGCTCTGGGTCGCTGCCGGGAATCACTCGTTTTCTATCGGCGGACTGCGGCTAAATCTCGGGTTCGGGATTCTCACCGGGCCATATATGCCTGTGGGTACCTACACTATACAGACAGATGGGATTGATTCCCTAGAAATCGACTGGTCATCCGGCGCAGTCACGGTGAAGCCTCACGACGGCACAGAAATAGTTATAACAGAGTTTGCGCAACGCGAACTGAATGAAGAAGAAAAGCTCCGTAGCAGCATTTCCGGCGCTACCCTTAAAATAGAGATAACTACAGGCACCATATTGCAAAGACTACCCGGCAAGAGGCTGGAGGTTTTGATTCCGCACGGGCTTAACGGAGAGCTTAATCTGGTTAGCGCCAAGTCATCGTCAGGCAGATTAACGATGTCCGATATTACAGCCGCTAGTATCAATCTGACTTCATCCTCCGGAGGGATAACCATATCAAATATTCAAGCGGATACGGTAATTTTACGAAGCTCCTCCGGCAGCGTAAATGTAACTGATGTCTTTGCAGCAAGTATAAAATCCAATGCATCCTCCGGGTCGCATAAAATCATGGGTACATTTGAAAACGCTGACATAACCGGCAGTTCCGGGTCGATTAGAATAGAGAGCGGAAGCGTCATATCCACCCTGAAAGCCAACACTACCTCCGGCGGACAAAGGTTTTCAGGGTCGTTTAACAGCATAGATGCAAGCAGCTCTTCCGGGTCGATAAGAATAGAAAACACAGCTACAGACGCAAACTTGTCAGCCAGCACCTCATCAGGCGGGCAAACACATTCGGGTTCATATAGCAATGTACTTTTACGAAGCAGCTCGGGCAGTGTAAAATTATCCAGCGCAATCGTACCGGCGCAACTCGTCATTAGCACATCCTCAGGGGGTGTGCGAATCACCATTCCGGACGGGGAGCCGATTACGGTACACCACACCGCTAGTTCAGGCGGGTTTTCCAGTGAGGTTTCCGTAATAATGCAAACCGTCGATGCGCAGTTCCGCATTTCATCAACCAGCGGAAGCACGAGGATACTGAAATCATAGTCAACTCCGGACGGATATGAGCCTTGGACTAATGCGCTCTGCGGAGCGCAATTGAGAATTGAGAGTTGAGAATGGAGAATTAGGTTGCGAGGTTATACTATAGTTTACATAATCTACTTTTAATTTACAAAACAAAGATTAATACGCAATCATCTCAGAACCATTCCCCGTCTTAATTCTCAATTCTCAATTGTAACTTAGCGACTGCAATCATCTTGTTTTTGCTTATATTACAGGTCGCTAAGTTACTAATATCCCTTGGAGAAATCCAGAATGCTGTGCAGGGGCTGCCCTTCATTGTAACGTTTCCATAAGTCCAGAAATATGTTAAAACGGCGGGTGTTTGCGTTGACGCTTGAGCCGGATGTGTGCGAGGTTATTATAGTGTTCGGGGCGTTCCAAAGCGGATGACCCGAAGGCAGCGGCTCCGGGTCGGTGACGTCAAGCCCGCTGCCATAAATCAGACCCTCCCTCAATGCGTAGATTATATCGTCAGTCACAATAGCATTGCCGCGCCCGATGTTTACGATGATTGCCGTCCGCTTCATTAGTGAGAAGCGGCGGTGATTAAACATACCTTTAGTGGTTTCAGTGTTTGGCAGGCACAGCGCGGCATAGTCCGCTCGGGGTAACTGCGCGTCCAGTTCACCCGCAGCATACATCTCGTCATAATGCGGCGGCTTTGCCGATGGGTCGTTTTTTATTCCTATAATCCTGCAGTTGAAGCCTTGCAGTTGCTTTGCAAGTTCGCTGCCGATTGCCCCGGCACCGACGATAAGCACAGTTGAACCGGAAAGCTCCAATTGACCGGATATCCTAGTCCATTTGCCTTGCGTGGCGGCGTTGATACTGGTCGTCAATCCACGGCTGAGCGCAAGGAAGAGCATTATGATATGCTCGGCGATTTGGATATTGAACACATCCTTTGAGCGGGTAACGATAACGTCAGCGTTTGCATATATGGATCGGTCGCCGTATCGGTCAACGCCTGCCGACGGTGCGTGAAGCCATTTGAGCTTGCTAGCCAGATGAAGCCGTTTAGGGTTTGGCCAGCCGTATATGACATTGGTTTCGCGCAAATGGTCGTCAGTCACCTGCTCCATGTCAATGTGCGATATCCTCGCATTGGGCGCTGCGTTTTCAATTTGTGCCAGTTCATGGTCAGAGAGAGAGAATATTGGGTTTCCGATAATCAATAGGTTCATACAATACCAGCTTTCGTTGTGTATATTTCCAACTCATTATACTATAATACCGCATAGAATTGAATGAGAATATGTAATTTTTCATACTTCACTTCACACAGGTAAGCAAAGTAAGCAAGGGGACGGTTCTTCTGCTTGATTATTCTAAGCAGAAGAACCGTCTCCTTGCTTAGTACATTACCTATGACGTGCGTATTGTTTCAATGATGCTCCGTTTTTTCAGCCTGGAAGCGGTGTGGCGCATGATCAGCCATGTTATTGCAAGCACGCCAATCACGCTTTGCGCTATCGTCAAAAGCGGCGGTTCATACGCGAAGGCAATTACATCCGTGACCGCATGATGTATAATATACGATGCCAGGACCCCAAGCGAAATTCCGAAAACCAGAGCCTTCAGCGAGCAGAAAACGCTCTCAAAACCCAGCATCCGTGAAAGCCCCCGCTCGTCCATGCCAACGCTCCTGAGCACCGCGAACTCACGTGCGCGCGCATATATGTTGGTGGATATGGTGCTGATGATGTTCGTCATGCCAATCAAAATCAAGAGTGCTACAAATCCATGGACGAATACCATTATCATCGTTGCGGTGTTTGCGATAATCCAGCTTTCTTCTTCCAGGTTTATGGATTGTATAAAAATACCGGCATCCGATGGATTGTTATTTGCGGGCCTGGATGCGGTAGGGAAGAATTCGCTGATTATAGTATCTACATAATCGTTAAACGCCCATGAATCATCAGGGGTTGCGTACCATGTATAAATTGATGAATCCAACTCAGGTACAATGACAGCTAGCATATTCCCGGCGGCGGCATCCCATACTTCGCTGGGCAAATCATTCCGCCCCAACTGACCATCTAGTGAAAGCGTCGTTGCCGGTTCATCCTCATTGTCAACCAGAATCAATGTTTGAGGCTGGAAATCATATGGGATAAGGTCGACGAATTGCACCTGCCCGAGCGTTCCGTCCGGGTTGATTGTTTGATACTGGGTTGTAAAGTGGTTGATTAGTATGCTTGACCCTAGTGGCACGCCCGCCTGCCGCGCAAGCTCCGCATATGTATCCGGGTCAGTCGTAATGAGCGATATGTGCATCGTTTGATGCCCGCTGTCATCTTCAAGCAAAAAGTATGAACCATCCCCGTGATTAATAAAAGCCTGTGAAATCATGCTAATTGGGATATCTGTTGTGTAAAAATAGCGGCTGTGTCCCACGCCCATAACGTCGGTATCCTCAAATCCTCGTAATCGCATTGTGATTTCATCAGCCATTTGGTTATTAACAAAGGTATAGTCAGCCGTGCCGGAACTGCCTCGGTTGAATAATTCTACAACAACGGTTGCATCGGTATAATCCCTGAACACAATATTCACTGACCGCTCCACGGTGCTACTGAAACTCATTACGCCGATAAACAACACGATACCAATAGTGAGGGAAATCGCGGTGGCTCTGAAATTACGGCGGTTGCGTTTGGATGTCTTATAAGCAAGCGCACCTGTAAACCCAAACACTGCTTGATTTATATGCGCAAGCGAAAATATATTCCGATTGCCGCGTTTTTTCGCTGACTTGACCTTCACTTCGCCTAAACCGCGAATTGCATCTATGGCAGAAATTTTTGCCGCCCTTCGCGCGGGAATCCATGCAGAAATAGTGGTTGTAAGAAATGATACAAAGACAGCAGCAAGCAATATCTCCCACAAAACAGTAAATCTCAAGCTCTCCGCCGCACCTCGGACAAGAATGTGCAGAAAATGGTTCGCTATCTGTACGCCGATAAACTGCACAGCCAGACCTAACGCCAAGCCAACAGGTATGCCGAGCATCGCAATGAAGAAGCTCTCATACAGCACCGTCTGGCGAATTTGTTTTTTCGTCGCGCCGACGCTTTTCAAAAGACCGAACTGGCGCAAACGTTCCGCAGCGCTCACGCGGAACGCGTTGGAAATGACAACGACGGAAATGCCGACAATAACAACGCTGAGCACCGCCGCTATGGTGGCAAATGTTCTCGTAAAGCGGCTTGAGTAGAAAATTTGCCGCTGGATATATTCGACTTCCCCCTGCATACCGCCGTCTTCTGTGATTACCGCCTCGCCTACAGCTTCCATCTGCCCCACGCTCAGAGATGTCAGCAAATCCCTGCCGCCAAGGGCAAAACCATAGACAGCGGTCAGCATTGCCACCGATAAGACAATACCAATGAGAGTCCAAACGGTACGGCGGCGGTTAATCTTTAGTTGCTTTTTTGCTAAATATGATGTAAGTTTCATAAAGTTAATCCTTTCTGCGAGCGGCGCAATACCGGAAACTGCCCGGCGATTCCGTAACCCCCGTCTGCTGACAACTGATAACTGATAACTGACAACTGTTTTACTATGCTCAAACCTGCCGCACCCCCTCGTCGCGCAGAATCATCCCATCGCTTATGGTAATGATCCTGTCGGCTTGGAGCGCGCTTTTCTCGTCATGGGTAATGATAATCAATGTCTGGTTGTACCGCTTGTTGGCAAGCTTCAGAAGGTCGATAATCTCACGGCTGGATTTGCTGTCGAGGTTGCCTGTCGGCTCGTCGGCGAGGATAAGCGCGGGGTCGTTGATAAGTGCCCTGCCTACCGAAACTCTTTGCTGCTGTCCGCCGGATAATTCGCTCGGCAAATGTTTCGCTCGGTCAGTAAGCCCGGTGGTTTCAAGGATCGTCCGCAGTTTCTCCTTGTCGGGCTTGCGGTTGTCGAGCAGCCGTGGCAGCATGATGTTTTCCTCGGCGGTCAGCGTCGGGATGAGGTTGTAAAACTGGTATATAAGCCCGATGTTGCGTCTGCGGAAGATGGCCAGTTCGCTTTCGTTTTGCTTGAAAATATCGTTGCCGTCAACGGTGACACTCCCCACGGTCGGGCGGTCAACGCCGCCGATTATGTGCATGAGTGTTGATTTGCCGGAGCCGGATGCGCCGATGATGGCGACAAACTCGCCTTTGTCCACGCTGAAGTTAACGCTACCAAGCGCCGTGACGGCAGCCTCGCCTTTGCCGTAGATTTTGGTCAGGTCTTTGACTTGTAAAATAGACATCTGGGTTCCTCCATATATCGTGATGGTTCTATTCTAGCAAGCCAAAGTGACTCTACGGTGACTGTGAAGCAGCCGAAAGTGACAGTTTGGTCACTTTGCCACTAATAAAACTTCAGCGCAAACACCGCGCCGTTGCCGTAGTCGCCGGTAGTTACCTCTATGTCGCCGCCTTGTCCTTGCATAATGGCCAGTGCAAGCGGGAGGCCGATGCCGTAGCCTTTTTCGCTTTGAGAGCCTTCGAAACGCTTGAAAATAGACGGGACTTTATTTTTTGGTATGCCGCCGCCTCGGTCTGTGACGGAAATCCATCCGCAGATAGGGTTTTTGCCGGATTCTATGCGTATTACGCTGCCATCCGGTGATGATTCTGAGGCGTTTTTGATCACATTCGTCAATGCCTCGGCTGTCCATTTCTTGTCGCAGAAAACCTCCGTATCGCATGAAGCTTCCACGGTTTGGTTTTTTATCTCAAGAAGAATCCGAAGCGGTTCAAGAGCCAGGTTAATCAACTCGCTCGCTTGTATAGCCTCCATCGAGAACTCAATCACGCCGGCATCGAGCTTTGCCATTTTCAGCAGCGCGGATACAAGCCATTCCATGCGGGTGAGGCTTATTTTTATGTTGGTGAGAAATTCCGATTGCTTCTCAGGCGGGGCGTTTTCAAGCAAATCCGCCATGACCATCATCGATGTAAGCGGTGTTTTCAACTGATGTGAGATGTTGGCTAGCGTTTCCGACATAACATCGCGCTCACGCTCCAGAGAATCGACTTGCTCGTTTTTGATGTTCATAAGCGTATGGATGTCGTTTTTCAGTACCGCCCATGCGCCCTCGCGGTTATCGCGTATATCTATTTGCTGCCCGTCAATGATTCTGCGAATATCGTCGGATAATCTGGTGATTTCATTTTTCTTAATCAGCACGATACCCCAGCCCCCTTACGGTTTCTATCTTTACCGCATCGCCGAGCTTCTCGCGCAGACGTTTAATGTAAACGGTCAGCGTATTATCCTCGACAAAATTCCCCGCTGCGTCCCATATGCTTTCCAGTATCTGTGAGCGGGACAGGATACGCCCTTTGTTTGAGGCAAATGTCAATAACAGGCGGTATTCAAGGGCGGTGAGGTCAACCGTTTGATTGTTGATGTATACCTTGCCTGCCGTTGTGTCAATCTCCGCGCTGCCTAGCTTTAATGCAGTCAAACGCCCGCTCCCTTGTTCAGCGCCAAGTGTCCGCTTCACCCTTGCAAGCAGTTCACGCAGACGGAACGGTTTCACTATGTAGTCATCCGCACCGCTTTCAAATGCCCTGACAATGTTCCCCTCATCTTCAACGACGGTGAGGAAAATGACGGCTGTGTCCGTCTGCTGAAGAAACTCCCGGACATCAAAGCCTGTTCCGTCCGGGAGCTGCATATCAAGTATCGCGAGGTCAAAGCCGCCGTCCGATGCCGCGCTTTTCGCTTCCATGACGGTCTTTGCGTGCGTGACGGCGTAACCCTCTTGTTCGAGCGCGTAGATAAGCCCCGATGCGATTATCGCATCGTCCTCTACGAGCAAAATGGTTTTGTTCATGTGTGCTGTACGCTCCTGTTGTGGTATTATCATCAAGAAACTGAAAACCTGCCTAACATTGTTTTCTCGATTTTTGCGGTTATGGCTCCCAGTGTCAGTTCCGTCAGGCTGCTTTGAAGCAGAGGGAGCGTTTCGGATGGGAGGGTGAAGCCAATCGCGACCTCTGCGCCGAAGTCTTCTGATGTTATTTCCACATTGTAAGACAGAAGCAACCGCTTGATTTGCTCATATGACGAATAAGGCAATGTTACTGAGCATATTGTCAATTCGCGCATTATACCGATGCCGGATGCTTCAAGCGCGACCACGCCGCAGCGGGCATATGCGCGTATGAGCCCGCCTGCGCCGAGGTTAATCCCGCCATAGTAGCGGGTGGCGACGCAGCAGAAGTCATAAATGTCTTGCTTAATAAAAACCTCCAGAAGCGGCTTTCCTGCCGTGCCTGACGGTTCGCCGTCATCGCTGTATCGGCAGTAGCCGCCGTTTTTTATTCTATAGGCATAGACGTTATGCGATGCTTCGCGGTGCTTTTCGCGGATTGAGCGCAAAAACGCAAGAGCCTCGTCCTCCGAAGAAACAGGTGTGATATTGCTTATAAACCGGCTCTTCTTCTCCGTAAACTCCGCTTCCGCAGCACTGTTCGGCAGTTTGTATGATTCCATAATTCAAATCTCCTTGGTCAGCCATTTCGCCACGCCGTCCTCGGCGTTTGAGCCGCAGATGGTGTCCGCGGCGGCTTTCACTTCTTTTTTTGCGTTTTCTACCGCAACACGTAAGTCGCAAGCCGCAAACATCGGCAGGTCGTTCAGATTGTCCCCAAAGCCGACAATGCGCTCAAATCCATAATTCGTACGCAGATAGTTTACGGCGTTCTGTTTAGACGCGCCTGAACTGAACAATTCCAGATACCACAAATCACGGCTGTAAATATCCTGGTAGAATGTCAGATCTGTCCCTGATATAGACGCAAGTTCGTCACATACGGGCGCAAGCCGTTCATGCGTATCGAGCAGAGTCAGGTAAATGATATTATCCTGCGGCAGTTGGGCGAAACTGTCGGTATGCTTGAATGATTTATTGTAGCGTATTATCCTCTCCTGCATAAAATCGCGCAAAGGCTCTTCTTCCGGCGACTCATGGTATGTCATAAGCTCACCGTTTTTGAGTTCATATATAAAGCCTGTGATTTTGAACTCGCGCAACACCCGTATTACCGATGAAACTGCTTCGGGCTGTATCGTATGGATTTTGACATAGTTTTCTTGCTCGGTGTCGTAAATCAAAACGCCGTTCATCAAAACGATGGGTGTGCGAAACGCCAAGCCTTCCAGCACCTTTGCGGCAGAAACAAGCGTCCGCGCTGTTGCGATGGAAAAGTTTAACCCATCGGTCAGCAAGGCGCGAAGCGATTCCCTTGTATAATCCGACAATTCCGCGTTTTTGTTCAGCAGCGTCCCATCAAGGTCTGATATGTAGAGGGTTTTATCGTCGTTCATTGTTAGTTCTCCCATCGCATTGCAAAAATCTTTCGCGGGCGGATAATAGTAATAATACAGTTTCATTTATATTGACTATTATACCACAATGCCATATAGTAGAATATAGTAAAGAACCTTCAAACCAATGGAGATTGCATTATGATGAAGTACACGAAAATACATTTTATGCTGGTTTTTATATTTCTATTGCCGGTTTTATCTGTTGCTTGCATGGACGAAGCTCAAAACAGTGCTGTAAGCGGCTCCCAAGAAAACTCCTCGACTACACAAGACGAAGGAGAAACGCTCACAGAGGATGATGCACATTCACATGAAACTCAGGTAAAACCACCATCGCCGTCTCCCGGCCCGACAGATACACCGAATCCTCTGCCTACGACCTCTACGACTCCGATGCCACCTGATGATGACCACGGCAGTATGCAAAGCACGGCGACCGACATTTCACATATTCCATACTTCGGCGACCGTGATAAGTTTCAATTATCGCCGGAAGCAGCGCTGGCTTACGCAGAGGCTGTAAGAACTGCGGAACTTGATTATGGTCAATGGGGTTACCACAGTTTTGAAATATTATACCCTGTGTTAATAGATGTATCAGGAGATGGGTTTCCGCTTCTTCTGCTTATAGAAAAAGGGGAAAAGCAATCTTATTCTATTGGGGATTATTATTCGCTCGGGGTTGATTATTCGCAATGGAACATGTATTTACAAGTGCAAAATATTCTTTTTGGATACCTAGATGGAGAAGTTCATATGATAGCACAATCCAGCGGTATAGGTATAGCACCGCTTCATGATTCAGCCTTGTTATGTCTAATGAGAGAGTCTGATTACGGTGGCATGTATTATTTTCATAAAATAAATTATGGTGCAGCGGAGTTGATTTCATCAAAGAGTTTTTCATCCCACACGGGCGAGGAGCGATACTATGTTGATGAAGTAGAAGTCAGCGAAGAAGAGTACCGGGCGATACGCTCCACGATTTCAATGGAGTATTTTATGACGACTGATCATCCGGGGAACGTCATTGTCATACCAACATTCATGGAATACCTGCCGCACTATTTCACACGGGATCAATTAATGCAAATTCTGCGGGAATACTCGAGCACGAACATATCATAGAACCTTCACAAAAAATTTCCGTTTTCTCGGTGGGTCGAATTCGCAGAAGTAGATGCCCTGCCATGTTCCGAGGAGGGGCTTTCCGTCTGCAATAATAATTGTAGCGGAGGAACCCATTGCCGACGCTTTCAAGTGGGCTGCGCTGTTGCCTTCCCCGTGCCGGAACTCCGGTCGGTCGGGGAAGGCTTTGGCGAGCCCGTAGAGCAAATCGTGCACTACATCCGGGTCTGCGTTTTCGTTTATGGTTATACCCGCAGTGGTGTGAGGGCAATATACCACCGCAATGCCGTTCATCACCCCGCTTTTTGTGATAGCTTCCCGAATTTGCGCTGTAATATTATAGAAATCCTCACGTTGCGCGGACAGGGTATATTCAAATATCATTTATGTTTCCTCTCTTCCAACGGCACTCTTCCGCCGTAAATAATGATGGTGGGACTTTTGTCCAAGGCTCCTAGTGCTGCGTATACGAAATAACTGGACTTAGATGCCGAGGATTTTTGTCGTCAGGTGGTGCGGAAAATCTGCCGGAATGCTTGCGCCTTTCAAAGATTTTACGTGCCTCCTGGCGGCAAAAAGACCGGCAGATAGGTCTAGTTATTTTTGTATACGCAGCACTGTCATCTATACTCTCATATTCAACACTGCAAAGTCAATGGTTTCCGCTAATTTTTCCAAGGCATCAAGCGTGATCCCGGATGTCAGGACATTCAGGCATACAAAGGCATTGTCCAGGTCGGCAATCAGGAGCGATACATGCGGGCCCCTTGCTATGGTAACTGTCGTGCCGCCGGATGTCGTATAGGTTCTTTCCACAAAGGCATCAATGTCTCCGATGCCCAGGACAACATAGTCAAGCACGCCTTTGTTGCTGTTTCTGAACTGATAAACAACCTCGCCTCCTATGCCGTCAAGAAATGCATCCCCGTCAAACTGAAAGGTTCCGTTGCCGAAAATATATCCAGCCCCCACTTGGTTTGCCGTACCGAGAAAGTCACCGGTGCCCGCCAGCCTGAAAAGCTCCTCGTTGCTATAGTATTGATGGGATGGCATTTCAAGCAGCGCTAGTCCGTACTTTGCCGCAATTTCGTCCACTTTGTCAGCCATTTCCTGGGTATAGCAGTTGTAGGGCACATATTTTCTGTCTATTCCTGTTTCTCTATCGCCAATGCTCCTTAGTATCTCCCAGTCCGGGTCATAGGCCCAATAATATTCCAGCCATTCCCTTGTTGCTTTGTATTCAATACTGTCCGAGAATCCTTGCAATGATATTATTGTTGTGGAGAACGGTACTACCTCAGTGAACCCCGAGTCCCAGTCGGTGCTGTTTTCTCCGGGCGCGGCACCGGTATCGGTTGCCGGGTCTGTTTCTGATGCCGGGGCTGTTGCGGGTGCGGAATCCGTCCAATCGTTAATTACCAAGTTCCTTACTCCGAACATGCCTGTGGCGTAGGCTGCGATTGTCCCTGTCAGGAGCAGGGATATAATTGCTGCGGCAATGACCGCTTTCATTATTACACGGTTTGATTTTCTCATGCGTTTGTAATCCTCCATTTTTATCGTGACATCGGTTTGCACGGCTGCAAATGTGGATTTATATAGTTCTATATCATGCATAACATGCGCCCTCCGTCAATTCAAGTTTTAGTTGTTTTCTGGCTCTGCTGAGCCTGGATGTCACAGCGGACTCGTTGAGCCCCAGCATTCCGGCTATTTCTTTTACAGATAGTCCTTCATAGTAGAAGAGGTAGAGAACGATGCGGTGCTTTTCCGGGAGACTCATTACGGACTCGAACAATTCGCTTTGCTCCTTGTGCTCAAACGGGATGGATGCGGATAGCTCGTCGAGCGGGATGTTTTTTCGCCTGAATGGCTTTCTGAGTTCGTTCTTGCATAGGTTTATTGTCACTCTTATAAGCCAGTTGCGTATGTGTTCGTCGCTTTGAAACGGCGTTTTGCATATGTAGAGTTTCAGAAACGCGTCTTGCACGATATCGTCCGCGTCGTGCGGGTTTGCCAGATAGTTGAGCGCAATGCGGTAAACCATCTGTTTGTGTTTATTCGCGTTCTCTAAGAATTGGGCTTCGTTCACTTGCTCACCTCGTTTGCTGCTTTGTTTCCGCTGTGGTGTTTGAAAGCTTTCACTAATAATACACCATAGAACAGGGATTTGTCACAGGGATGGGAAAAGTTTTGGGAGAATTTTGATAGAGATCTTATTCAGGGGTGTGAAAAGTAACAGGCGCGGCGCGACTCTCGCTTCGTTCGATAAAAACGACTTGCTTTTTGCTCGATTATGTGCTAATCTATTCAAATATAAATAGATTAGCACATTATTGGAGGCGGTTATGTACATACAGAGAAAGCTGGAAAGCAAGGTGCTGGAACTCTCGGGTTCGTTTCCCGCTGTTATGATCACCGGCGCGAGGCAGGTGGGAAAAACGACGCTGCTTAAGCATTTGGCTGGCGCTGACCGGGCGTTTGTCACGCTGGATATACCGGAGAACAGGATAATGGCTGCAGATGCGCCTTCGGTTTTTCTGCAGAAATATAAGCCGCCGGTCATCATAGATGAGTTTCAGTATGCGCCAACCCTCTTACCGTATATAAAGGCTTATGTGGATGAGCGCGGCTGTCCGGGGGATTTCTGGCTGACCGGTTCCCAGAACTTTGCTTCTATGAAAAATGTATCTGAGAGCATGGCGGGACGCGTTGGGATTGCCAATCTGTTCAGCTTGTCGCGCTCGGAGATAACAGGTTCGCTACACGCCGAATATGAGCCCAACCTCGAAAAACTGATTTCCAGGCAAGCGGCAAGCAAGCCAATGAACCGGGCGGAAACATTTGCGTCAATCCTTAGAGGCGGCATGCCGTCATTGCATAGCAAACAGCCCGCTTCCGCGCAGGATTATTTCGGCTCATATTTCCAAACGTATCTCTCCAGGGATATAAAGGACTTGGCTCAGGTTGCGGATGAACTAAGTTTTTACAAGTTCATGCGCGTGTGCGGAGGGTATGCCACAGCCCATGTGGACTTCACCAGCATTGCCAACAAAACCGGCATCACAGCAAACAAAGCTAAACAGTGGATGTCTGTGCTGGTATCTTCCGGCATCGCCATTCTGCTGCCTGCGTATTCAAGCAATGCACTCAAAAGAGTGGTAAAAACCCCCAAGCTGTTCTTTATGGATACGGGGCTTTTATGCTATCTGCGCGGCATTGATAATGCCGGCGTGCTGGAAAAGCTTGCGGACAGCGGGGTGTTCTTTGAGAATTATGCCGTAAGCGAGGTGTATAAGAGCTACGCCAACACCGGGCGGATTCCTCCGCTTTTTTATTATCGTGATGCTAATAACAGGAAGGAAATAGATTTGCTGATAGAGCGCAACGGCATTTTGTACCCGGTTGAAATAAAGGAAAACATCAGACCAGGAGCAAACGCGTCTAGGCATTTTAGCGCGATTGCCCCTGTCGTTGATGCCGGAATGTCAATAGGAACGGGCAGCGTAATATGCAGCAGCACCGAACTATACCCGCTTGGCCATGACGTGTGGGCAGTTCCGCATTGGATGATTTAGGTGTACGAATGAAGTGGGGAAAATACGTATGGTGATTTCTTTCAAAAGCATATATGACGATTTATACATAGGTGAACCGCAAAATGAGTAGAATGACGAATAAGAACATTGCTGCCGTTTAAGTATCGTGTTACAGGTCACGGGGTCATTATAGTCTGTACCGTGCCTTGCGCTCGGACGGCTATTTCTGTGCCCCTTGTCGCTCAATGAAACATCCTGCTTCAATTCGCGACCGCTCCACCATCCATGGTTGCGCTCTACGGGGCACATAAATAGCCATCCTCACCGGCAGTAGTAATATCCTGTGACCGCGTGACCTGTAAGAGTATCGTTAAAAAATAATGAAACTGTAACATAACAACGTCAGTGTTTCGCTATTTATGTGATATAATATATGTAAAGGGCTATCGCCGGGCGGCGGCAGCCCGTTTGGATGCTGCACCTTGATAATTGAAGACGGACGGATTCACATTGGTGCGTGTGATAAGATGAATTTGCTGCTACACGGTAAGGAGAATTTTACACACGCGGTAAGGAGATTTTTACATTAGTTATGCGCCCTGACCCTGTGTTTTATTTTAAAGGAGGCTACATGGTTCATTATCTGATAAGAGTGCCGAATGATGCCGAAATGCCGGTGTCTCATGAAGTTATTAATTTTAAGCTGGAATCCTTTAACAGCGATGGAAACTATATAATGTATGACAGCGGCGATGAAAACGAAATGCGTTTTGTTATGGTTAGCGAAGATGAGATAACCGAGAAAACATCCGGGAAGTTGAAGGGTATCTTCAAAAAAGATATAGCAGCCGATATAATAGGCATTGAGAGCATTGACCGGAAAATGCTGGGTAAAATCCGTGTCGCGAAAGAGCTGATGGCGAACGATGATAATTATCGAGGCAAGAAAAAGACCGTGTTTAGTACGGAGAGCTGCAGCAAGGTGCTGGAAAAAGCGGATGCCGTTATTGGCTCGGCGGAGTTCAAAGCATTTCTGGCTGATTTCGTAGATTATATCGACCGCACGGCTGAAATACCGGTAAAGTCACTGTATAATGTGGTAATTATCAATAATCATGACGTGTGCCTTGAACCCCATATTGAATTGCTGTACGGAATCATGGCGGCAAAAGGGCTGCTGATTGAACACTCCATAATAAGGGGGGACAATGTTGATTTGAGGTACACGAATAGGGAGACGCAGTCCGTTTACGTCATTGAGGGCGGATGGGATTATGAAGATGACGACGAATGTTACCGCCCTTCTGCCGAAGAAAGGCTCCTGAATGCGATTTTTGGTGAAACTGCGCGTTCCGGCGCTTCTTGCAGATCGGAACTGCTCGCCAAGATTAAAGACAGCAGCAATATCTATATAACATCTATGAAACAGGAAGAATATGACAGGATGTCGAAGATAGACATGTTCGCTGTCGCTTTCCCAAACGCTGTGACCATTGATGAGCTGACTGTAGACGATAAAATAAGAACCATATGTGCAGTTGCGGGAGAATATGGGTTTACTGTCGATGAAGAAGGCTTAACCGATAATCCGCTCTTCCGCGTAGCGGTTATGGACGATATTGAGATGACAGTGCGAAAAGCCGTCCATAAAAAACTGATCGCCAAAGACCATCAGTTTTTAATCGGGATATCTGACCTTATGCTTAATTCAGGCGGTTCGGAAAAGGTGTCCGCCATTGACGAATTGGAAAACCTGATAGGGCTGGGCGGCGTCAAGAAGACTATAAAAGAAATTGTGGCGTTACTTGAGAAGCGGGGTAAAAGCGCCGTTCCCTGCCTGCACATGGTGTTCCTCGGCAATCCGGGCACGGGGAAAACAACGGTTGCTCGTATAATCGCCAAGCTCTTTGCGGAAGTTGGGCTGACAAAAAAAGACTTGCTTGTGGAAACGCAAAGAGGCGGACTGGTCGGCAAGTATCTCGGCCACACCGCTCAAAAAACTGCCTCTGTGATAAAGAGCGCATTCGGAGGGGTATTGTTTATTGACGAAGCTTATTCGCTCATTGAACGCGATGACGACACTTATGGCAAAGAAGCCGTCGCAACTCTTGTGAAAATCATGGAAGACAAGCGCGATGAGTTTGTTTGCATTTTGGCCGGCTATACAGGGGATATGAATGCGATGCTGGACGTGAATCCGGGATTACGCGACAGGATTCAATTCCATATTCATTTTCCTGACTACGATGTACCTGAGTTGATGCAGATATTTGAGAAGTTCTGCACGGATAATAAATATGAGTTATCATGTGCCGCCAGAACCGCATTGGAAGTTGGGTTCAAGCAGATACAGGACGCAAAGTCTCAGAACTTCTCTAACGGCAGGCTTGTGCGCAAGGTTTTCGAGCGGGTGCGCATAAAACAAGCTATCAGGACATGCGACGACATGATAGCTGATACCGATGTCCAAGAGGCCTTCGCTGAGAAAGACATAGCAGCTTTGTTCGGGCAAAACCGCACAGCCATTGGTTTCCAGCTTTCAGCGTAATAATGTTTGTGTAAAAATATCTTGACAAATGCAGTTTATTGTAGTAGACTGTGTTTATCGTGATAGACTAATTTGGTGTTTTGGGCTGCGGTGCAGTTTGTATCAGGGGGCAATGTCCGCTCTGGGGAATGGCAACCGGGAGGGTGTGTAATGGCGAATGAGTTGAAGCTTTATGATGCGGAGTATCGGTTTGCGCTTGTTGTTTGGGAAAACGAGCCTGTTCATTCGCGGAAGCTGGCGGAATTGTGCGCGGATGCGCTTGGGTGGAAACGCACAACGACATATACAGTGCTGCGGAAGCTCTGTCAGCGTGGCATTTTGCGTAATGATAATGCGATTGTTTCGTCCGAAGTAAAGAGAAGCGAGGTTCAGGTCTATGAGAGCGCAGCGATAGTTGACAGGTCGTTTGACGGGTCGCTCCCCAGTTTTATTACGGCGTTTCTAAAGTCGAAGGAACTGACGGCTGAAGAGGCTGATGAAATCCGGGAAATGATAAACAACTTAGTGATTGAAAACGCGAACAAAAACTAGTAAATTTCCTGCACTAAATTGAAAATGGAGGATGCGCGTCATGTTGGATAGGGTGTTTCTTACGGTTTTGAACATGAGCCTGACGGCGAGCTTTGTTATCGTTGCCGTTCTGCTGGCACGGCTGGTTTTGCGACGTGCGCCAAAGGTCATTTCATATGCGTTGTGGGCTGTCGTGCTGTTCAATCTCGTCAGCCCGTATAAACCTGAGAGCGTGTTCAGCTTGATGCCATTTCGCCCGGAGCCTATTTCGGAGGCAGCATTGGTTATAGACGCGGATATATCCTTTACGGAAGCTGCAGTCTACTCAATGGATTTCCCTATGGAGGATCGGCTTATACCACTTAACGCGGACAAGATAGATACATCATACAACGCATATGGCGAGGATGTTACCCATCGGTATCTGTTCGGTTATCAAGCCTATGTGAAGCTCGGCAGCTATCTTTGGCCTATCGGGGCTGCCTCGCTTGTGGCGTATGCCATTATCAAGTATATCGGTCTGAAAAGGCGCGTATCACTTGCTATACGCGTTGATGGCAATATTTATGAATCGGACAGGATAGACTCGCCGTTCGTTCTGGGTCTTGTCCGTCCGCGTATATATATCCCCATCGGTATGGAGCATGGGCAGAACGCGCATATTTTAGAGCATGAACGCACGCATATAAGGCGGCGCGACTATATTGTGTCTGTTATCGCGTTTGCCGCGCTGGCTCTTCATTGGTTCAATCCGCTTGTGTGGGTGGCTTATATACTAATGCTGCGTGACATGGAAAGCTCATGTGACGAGGCTGTGCTGCGCAAGTCTGCTGAGGATATCCGTTGCGAATATTCTTCGGCGTTAGCGGGTTTTTCGCATAATAAAAGGCGTTTGTCATTCCCGCTCGCATTTGGGGAGCAGAGCGTAAAAGAAAGGGTGAAAAATGTGTTGAATTTCAAAACACCATCAAAGCTGTTTATATCGGCGGCAGTGGTGCTGGCGTTGGTGCTCAGTGTCGGTTTTGCGGTGAATAGGGCATCAAACGAGCCGCTGATTGAAATGCAAATGGTCTATGAGAAGCACCCGGCTTATTTCTTCTCGCAGATGAAGCTGATTTGGGATGATACGGTTTATCATGTTACGGCGATGAACAACACCGGGCGGGGCAGGGAAATTGGGTATGCCACGGATGAGTACGGCACATGGAGGATTTTTGAGCTAAGAGGGCATGGCCGCGACTATCTGCTTGCGGTTGAAAGCGAGGATGTGTGGCGGGTCATGAGCGTCCATCCGCCTAAGGAGCCTTGGCGGCAGTATATCCTGGAAGGCATTACAGATGAACTGCAGTCATTATATACCCGCTCTATCTCTTTGTATGATGACGGCACGGCTGTGATATCGGAGTCGCCCCTTAGCAGTTTTATGCTTGCGGGCATGTATTATTATGACTTCTCTGACGGCGAACTGTTGATTACTCAAGGGGATGGGAGCGTAATCGCAAGATTTGGTGTGATAGATGACAATGCGATTGAGTTCAAAGAGGCATTTATCCCGCTCCGCGCGCAATCGGGCGCGAGGTATGTGACGGCTGGGTTTGATGGTTATTATTCCGGTGAGGGTAATGCCGATGCAGACCTTTCTGCAGATACATCTGCGGGCTCGTCTGCGGACACATCTGCGAACCCGTCTGCGGATTTGATACCGGGGCAGTCTCAGGAGCAGTCCCCGGAACTCTCTCATAATTCGCTGCCCTCTGCTGAACCGGATTATGATGAGGCTGTTGCTTCGCTCATGGGAAGGCTTGCGTATGACATGTGGGAACCGTATGTTTCGCTTGTGCCATTTGAGATTCCCGGGTATGTGGAGGACAATGCCGCCACTCGCTTGGCGATGCGCTGGCCGGAGTTCCAGCTTGCTGAGATTGGCGTTCGTCCGGGCAACAGGCTCATTGCGATTGATTCGATAGAAACGGCCATCCAGACCGGGCAAGTGCCGTCAGATGGTCTGCTCACAGTCAGCGGCACGTCGGAAATCCGATATACACGCTCAGAGCCGAGCGTGAACGGGGTAAATGTCCTGTTTCATCTGATTATTGACGTTACAGGTGAGGATTTGAGAATCGTTGCCATTGATATGGTTTTCGATTCCAGATACCGCAGCATGAAGGAAGAAATCGAGACCCTGTCAGGCGGAGGTACGCCATCGGTTCAGGTAATAGATTCGGTCGTTGATGCTGCGATTGGCGGGGTGAGGGGGAGTTGAGAGAGGAGAGAGGAGAGAGGAGAGAGTGGAGTTGAGAGGGGAGTGCGCTTTTGTTTAAATTAAACGTTATGCGGCTGTGCTAAACTGCTCGCTGACGAGCTTGAGTGAAAAGGAACATTTTGTTCCTTTTCACTGTTTAAGAAAGCTGCAATAATAACGTCTTATGCAGAGGAACCGTCCCCTTGCACTGCTTCTCCTTGCTTGCTTGACATATGAAACGGTTTTGCATATAATGCGTATGATGAATTATCATACATTACTTGCTTGTAATATAAACCGCTGCAATCATTGAGAAAGAGGTTACATATGGCTGTTGTTGAGGTAGTGAAATACGATGGGAATCCCGATGTGTTTGCATGGAAGTATCCGAACAATCACCTTGGCACATGGACACAGGTGATTGTTAACGAAGCCCAGGAAGCCGTGCTGTTCAAAGGCGGGCAAGCTTTGGATATCCTCGGGCCGGGGCGGCATACCTTGTCTACTGCGAACATACCTATTCTAAGCAAGCTGATTAAACTCCCGTTTGGCGGGATGTCGCCGTTTATTGCGGAGGTTTGGTATATCAACAAGACACATTCGCTTGATATAAAATGGGGAACCCCGACGCCGATCCAACTGCAAGATCCAAAGTTCAATATTTTTGTGCCGCTTCGTTCTTTTGGGCAATTTGGCATACAAGTTGCTTCATCAAAAGTTTTTTTGACGAAGCTTGTAGGAACGCTCAGTGAGTTTGACAAAGATAACCTTGTAAGATTCTTCCGGGGGTTATACCTGACTAAAGTAAAGGATACAATATCGTCGTATCTGATTAACAAAGGCATCAGCGTGCTTGAGATAAACGCGTATTTAATTGAACTATCGGATTACTTAGAAGATAAAATTAAACCTACGCTCGAGGAATATGGTCTAAATCTGCTTAACTTCTTTGTTAACGATATCAATGTACCCGAAGATGACCCTGCTGTCAGGAAGCTCAAAGATGCCCTTGCGAAGAAAGCGGAAATGGATATTATTGGCTATAACTATGTACAAGAGCGCTCGTTTGACACATTGGAAGGCGCGGCAACGAATCCGGGCGGAGGGCAAGCCGGGGTAATGGGCGCAGGCATCGGCTTAGGTATGGGTTTTGGCATAGGCGGAGCAGTAGGCACTCAAGCCGGCGGGCTGGCGCAGAACATAAATACTGCAGCGGCTAAAAAGTGCCCTAACTGTAACGGTGATATGAGTATGACGGCCCGTTTTTGCGAGAGCTGCGGGAATGATACACAAAAATCCGCAGATGCCGTAAATAACGATATGATAGAATGCGCGGAATGTGGGCATTGGTTCTCAAAAAACACAAAATTCTGCCCTGCGTGCGGGGATCCGTACAGAGCTTGTACAAAGTGCGGCACGGATGTTAAGGAGAGCGCAACAGCGTGTCACAAATGCGGGCAAGCGCTGCCAAAGCCATGCCCCAAGTGCGGAATGCCTCTACAGCGAGCTACAGCGAAGTTCTGCTGCGAATGCGGAGAGCCGCTGGTCCGTATATGCGCAAATTGCGGCGCGCAGCTAGGCGAAACCCAGAAGTTCTGCCCCGAATGCGGATTGAAAGTAAACCTAAAATCCCAAATATCGTAGACTGCGTTAGACACCTTAATGATTATTTAAGCAAATAAAATACATTAAAATCAAATCCGTCTGCGTAGCAGACACAACAACTGTCAACTGTCAACTGTCAACTGTCAACTGCGGCTTGACCGCATTAGAAAGGAGCTGTATTGTTTGAACATCAAAAAGAGCGTTTTTCCAATGGTGTTGGTTGGAATAATCCTTATCTCATTTACAGTTACGGCGTTCTTGCTGCTGGAATTTGAGAAGACTGTTTTTAACTACTGTGCGCTTGCGTTTTTGCTGTTATCTGAAGCAGTTTTATTTACCGGGCTTGTTTGCCTGAGGTTTACCGGCAAAAACAATAACCCGGTGTTTCTGAAAACAGGTATGTCTGCGGCATTGGTGCTCTATTTCCTAGCCACTTTAGCCAGTGTGTTTATCGGAGGGCTGCTTATATCAAATCTGAACATATTTATTCTCATTGAACTGGCAATTATAGTTCTGTTTTCGATTGCCGCTATAGCTGTGTACTCTTTTTCGCGAAGTGTCAGAGATAACGAGAACGAGGATATAAAGAAGGTGCAATCGCATGAAGCGAAGCGCGGGGGGTTCTGATGTGCTGTGCCGGCGCATCTGACGGAGGATTAAAATGATTGGTAGCGGAAGTAGGTCTGCTTCTTGGGTTGTAATTGGGATACTTTTATTCGTATTCTGGCCATTAGCCTTTATTTTACTGTTAAAGAAACTGGCAATTGATAGAAGCGCAACCATAAAGTGCGGCAGGAGGCTCACCCTTCTCTCTGCCATATTAATATTTTTCAGCACGGCATACCTATTCGGCACGCTTTTTCTGGAATCCAGGGTTTCCGTCCATGCATCAGTACTCATAGTCGGCGGCGTGTGGCTTTGCATTTACGCGTATATTGTTAACGAAAAAGGCAAGCGGTACAAGAAATACATTGATTTAGTAGTAAACCGGTCAGTAACCTCGATCCCTGCAATTGCTGTGGAAGCAGGTGTATCCAACGCAACAGCAATATCCGATCTTAAAATCATGATTAAAGCACAGTATTTCCCCGATGCGTACATAAATATTCCCAGAAATGAAATTGTGTTCATAGAGCGTCCGTTAGATGCGTTAGACAGGCATATGAATAAAATAGCTGCCGCCGAAGCTGCGCCAAGAACCGTTATATGCAGAGGTTGTGGCGCAAACAACAGAGTAAGCGGCGGCGGTCATCACGAATGCGACTACTGCGGTTCGCCATTGGATAGTTAACTGCTATAAGCAAGGGTAAGCAAGCAAGCAAGCAAGCAAGCAAGCAAGCAAGCAAGCAAGCAAGCAAGCAAGGGGACTAAGCAAGGGGCCGGTTCTTCTGCTTGCCCCCTTGCTAAAAACGTAACCTAAATCGCTATATACGGTCGCACCGCTCCGCCACTGCCGATGCTATCTCCGTGCGGCGTTTATCGTCCAGGCGGTCGGATGGGGCGAATATTTCTATGATTTCATCGTAAAGCCCCGCGAGAGCGTCTGCATCGAACCATGACAAATCCGCAACCAGTTTAATCTGTTCTGAATGCTTGCTGCGGAAGGGCTTGCTTTCCACAGCCGAGCCGACATGCGGGGTGTTGTGCCACAATGACGTGCCGCTGTCAAAGACCGGCGCCTGACCAAGCCATTCAAGGGTATCCACATTGCGTATAAAACCGAAGTTATTATAGTGCCTGTCTTCGTTAGAAATAATGTAATCCAGCGTCAGCATCCTGTCCATTGCAGCCCTGACGCCCGGTATGCCGAGCGTTTCCGCGCAGCGTAGCATATGCATAAGATTTGAATCGCGGTTGTCTTTTTTTATTGTTCTTAGTATGCGCCAAGCGGGAACAAGCTCGGTATCGGGGGTAATGAAGTTCTCGCACAAACTATACGGTTTACGGTTTTCCATACTCAATGTATACGGAACATGCGATATGCCAAGCCGCCTCATGATTGCGGTGGCAATAACCTCGTTAAACGGTTCTTGCATAAAAACACCGCTTCCGCCTTTCATTAAGAACCGCTTTCCATCCGCAATAATCCACTTCTTGCGCAGCCAGCCATCGGATGTATTATCAGGCGACACAAGGCTCACATGCGTGATGTCAGCAGGCTGCAGGCCAAATAGTATCTCGCCGATGTCTTTGGAAAAATCATTTTGAAAAAAATTAATCGTTTCCCATCGCAACCCGCTGCCCTTTGGGCATATCCAGTATTGATCGGACAAGCTAAGCGCGTAACACTTTGATATCAATATAATCGTGCTTGGAATGTCGAGCGTTTGCAGCGCGTCGCGTATGCCGTCGCGGCTTGCGGGGATGCAGCGCCCACTCCACCATTCGTTGAAGGCAAAAGGCACAATCTTTCCCTTATTTACGCCCGATGCCATGGTTGTGCCAACAGGCAGCCGCGCAGGGTCGTGGACGGTCCCATGGCTTTCAATGCTCCCGCTGTACTCGGAAATAGTAATCTCCACAACAGGATAGGTCCTATGCATCAGCGTGCAATCCATATATCCCGCTCCCCTCCTGCGTAATTTGCAGCTTAATTCTAATCTAATGCGAGTGAAATTACAAGCGTAAAGTTATATTAAGAAAATCATAAATGTCATAGAGAATAGCATAGAAACCTCAACAGAATATCAATTGATTTTTAACCCGCCGTTGAGGTTGGGTTGAGGTTCGCCTGTTATGATACCCTCACTATTTGTTAGGAGGGTTATCCATGCTACAGCTAAAAAACATCTCAAAAACCTATATCGCGGGCGATATGCGTACCGAGGCGCTCAAAGGTGTCGATCTAGAGTTCCGAAAAAATGATTTCGTGTCCATCCTCGGTCCGTCCGGCTGCGGAAAGACGACGATGCTTAACATCATTGGCGGGCTTGACAGGTATACGAGCGGCGACCTTGTGATAAATGGAGTATCGACAAAGGAGTACAAGGACGTCGATTGGGACATCTACCGCAACAAATCCATCGGCTTTGTGTTCCAAAGCTATAATCTGATCTCGCACCAGACCGTCTTTGCCAATGTCGAGCTGGCTTTAACACTAGCTGGTACATCACATGCTGAAAGGCGCAGACGGGTAACGGAGGTTCTTGAAAAAGTGGGGCTTGGCGACCAGCTCCATAAAAAACCGACCCAACTGTCGGGCGGGCAGATGCAGCGGGTGGCGATTGCCCGAGCCCTTGTCAACAACCCCGACATACTGCTCGCCGACGAGCCGACCGGGGCTTTGGATTCGGGGACAAGCGTGCAGATAATGGAGATTTTGGAGGAAATTGCCAAAGACCGCCTCGTAATCATGGTCACGCACAATTCCGAAATCGCGGAGAAATATTCAACACGCATTATCAAACTGCTTGACGGTCAGGTCGTTTCCGATTCAAACCCGTTTTCCTCCGAAATGAAAGCCGGCAGGCGTACAGGCAAGCGCAAGAAAATCTCCATGTCTTTCCCCACTGCGCTGGCTCTCAGCTTCAAGAACCTAATGACCAAGAAGACGCGCACCATCCTGACCGCTTTTGCAGGGAGCATCGGGATTATCGGCATCGCGCTGATCCTCTCCCTTTCCAGCGGTATGCAAAATTATGTTAATGACCTTGAACGGGATACCCTGTCCACATATCCGATTGAACTCCAAAGTGTGTCAATGGATATGAGCGGCATGATGTCTATGATGATGGACAATCAGAGCAACCGCGCGGAACACGAACTGGATAAGGTTTATTCCCGCAACATTATGACGGATATGATGTCGTCGGTTTCAACGCAGTTGCAAAGAAACGACTTGCAAAGATTCAAGGAGCACATCGAAAGCGACGAAGGGAAGGCGTTGCGTGATTATACGAACACCATCCAATACGGTTACGATGTGGAATTGCAGATATACAATTCATCAGGTGCGTTGCAAGTCAACCCAAGCGAGGTTTTTGAAAGGCTCGGCGGCGGTGGCGGCGGGATGCCTGCCGGTGGTATGGGTGTCGGTGCCGGTATAGGCGGTATGGGCGGAATGAATGTTTGGGCGGAAATGCTTGAGAACAAAGACCTTCTGGATGCTCAATATGACGTTGTTGCCGGTAACTGGCCGCAAGCGTTTAACGAAGTTGTGATCGTGGTAAACAGCAATAACGAAATCAGCGATATGACACTGTATGCTTTGGGGCTTCTCAACCCGGATGAGCTGGACGGGCTCATACAAATGGTTATGAGGGGTGAGGAGGTCCAAAGCGAGGTAAGGAATTTCTCCTATGACGAAATCCTATCCACAACATTCAAGCTGCTGCTCAACACCGATTATTACGAAAAAGAGGGTAATAATTGGGCGGACCGGCGTGACGACGACGCTTATATGCAAGGTGTGATGGAAAACGCCGTTGATATAAGAATCGTCGGCATCGTCAGACCGGCCGAAGAAGCGGCGGCGGCCTCTATCGACGGCTCTATTGGTTATACTTCCGCTCTGACCAATTATGTTATCGAAGCGATTTTGGAAACCGACATTGCCAAAGAGCAGCTTGCCGACCCTGAAACTGACGTATTAACGGGAATCGCCTTTGACATCAGCGAATTTGCGGACAGTATTACAATGGATTACATACGCGAAATGATAGCGGGGTTTGGAGAGAACATACCTGAAGACATGCC
>Ga0099364_10002946_pt1 | contig 26877 bp, 17 predicted proteins | sample TergutTh196P3_FD_73070 | JGI IMG/M metagenome (GOLD analysis project Ga0099364, IMG submission 73070) | Microcerotermes parvus P3 segment gut microbial communities from Pointe-Noire, Republic of the Congo - Th196 P3 | ecosystem: Host-associated > Arthropoda: Insects > Digestive system > Gut ... | reverse complement strand
AAGAGGGCCGTCAGGAGGGCCGTCAGGAGGGCCGTCAGGAGGGCCGTCAGGAGGGCGTTGAAAATACCAAGCGCCAGATGGTTATTGAGATGAAAAACGAAGGTCTTACGGATGAGATTATCGCAAGGATAACAAAACTGCCCATAAATAAAGTAAGGGAAATATGTATTCAAATTCAGGAGCAATCTTCCCAAACTAATCCATTGCCGTGACAGCGGATAAAGTCTGGCCCCTGACCCCTGTTCATGCCAACGGCGTGGTCAGGGTGCCGATGCCGTCGATTGTCACGTTTACGATGTCTCCTGATTTGAGCCAGATACGTTCTTCGCGTTTTTTCCCCTGAATGACGCCGGCGGGCGTGCCGGTGAAAATAAGGTCGCCGGGGGAGAGAGGAAAGAACTTTGACGCCGCGCTCACGGATTCAAAGCATGGAAAAATCATATCGACGGTATTGCCGGATTGAACCGTGATTCCGTTGACTTCACAGAAAATGCCGTGAGCTTCGCGAGGGTCGAAGCAGTCGCGGGTCAGGATGTAAGGTCCGACCGGGCCTGAACCTGGGAGGGCCTTTCCGCAGAGCCATTGACTTGAAAGAAACTGGGCGTCGCGAGCGCTCAAGTCGTTGCCGCAAGTATAGCCGAATATGCAATCCTCGGCTTCGTCGACGGTCACGTTATATGCGTGTTTTCCGATGACGATGACGAGCTCGGCCTCATAATCGTAGCGGCTAAACCACGGCGGAAGCGGCACCGGTTCGAGATGGGCGCTGAGCGCGTCGTTGAATTTGCTGAAAAAGACGGGATGCTTGGGGACGTCGCCTCCCGTTTCCTCGGCGTGGTCTTTGAAGTTTAGCCCTGCGCAGATAATCTTCTTTGGTTCGGTCACCGGGAGGAATTTTACTTGGCTCTCGCCGGGCGCAAAGGGCACTGCCTCCTGCAGCGACGTTCCGATACGGGCAAGCATGCCGCCCCCGCCTTCGATTATGTCGTTCATCCTATCCGGAAAGCCCATAGCCGTGACGTTGACAAGGCCGCTGTCTGTCAAGGCGCCAACAAATGGGCGGGATTTGTATTCCGCATTGCATAATTTCATATTGTTTCCTCCTAACGGAATTTGGTCGCCTGCGGGCGGGGAACCACCCCGTCCGCTTCGCGGCCACCCCTCCCCAGAGGGGAATTTTTGGGTATTTGTTTTTCATTGGTCATTTGACATTACCCGGAATTCGCCGAGCGGGGCCGTTATGCCCCATTTTGGGCGCATGGCTACAAGCTCGTTTATCCTTTCTTGGCTCAGGGTTCGCTCAAAGCCAAGCATTTTTGAATACATAGCCACCGTCGCGGTATATTCGATGCCCTCCATCCTGAAGAGGGCCTGCATGACCGTTTCGCCCCAAGCGACCGCGCCATGATGCTCAAGCAGCGCCCCGTGGTAGTCATGGCAGAACGCGGCGACGCTGCACGCCAGTTCTTCAGAACCGGGCGGAGCGTATTTCGCGACGGGGATGACGCCCAACAGCATGACCGATTCCTGCAAAAACGCTTTGTCAAGCGCAACCCCTGCGGCGGCAAAGGCGGAAGCGACGGGCGGGTGGGCGTGGCAGACGGCGAGTTTATCAGGGGAAGCTGCGTACACGGCGAGGTGCATCTTTATTTCCGACGATGGGGCAAGCTCCCCAGCAAGGACGCTGCCGTCCAAACCCAGCTTTATCAGCATGTTTTCCGTCATAAAGCCTTTTGAAACACCGCTCGGGGTCGCTATAATCGCATCGTCCGATATGCGCGCACTCAAGTTGCCGTCGTTTCCGCAGACGCAGCCGCGCGCGTACATCCGCCGCCCCGCTTCGACAATATCCCGGCGCGCATCGTTCTCGCTCGGATAATTGATGTTTGTCATTTCAATGTCCATCCCCATGTTTTCCTCAAAAATGTTGACTTAGCGATGTTTCGTATGGCGGTTTGCATATGCTTTTTTCCGTGATTATCGCTGTGATAAGGGCGCTGTCCGTGACGTCGAATGCCGGGTTGTAGCATTTCACGTTGGCGGGGGCGACAGGCCGTTCAAAGTACAGCTCTTTAATTTCCTCGGAAGGTCGGTATTCGATTTCAATGTCAGCGCCGGTCATGCTATCAGGGTCGATGGTCGATGAAGGGCAGCAGACGTAAAATGGGACGCCATAGTGCTTCGCGAGAACCGCTGCCCCGCTCGTACCAATCTTGTTCGCGGCGTCGCCATTGCGCGCCAAGCGGTCGCACCCGACGAATACTGCGTCGATTTTTCCTTCTTTCATGACAAAGCTTGCCATATTGTCGCAGATGAGCGTGCAGTCGACACCCGCGCGCGAGAGCTCATACGCGGTCAGCCGCGCCCCCTGAAGAAGCGGCCGCGTTTCGCAGCAGAAAACATTCAAATGCATTCCTCTCTCTCTCGCCAACAGTATCGGGCCAAGCCCGGTGCCATAGAGCGACGTCGCAAGGGGGCCGGCGTTGCAGTGGGTCATGACGCCGAAACCGTTTTTGAGCAGCGTCAGCCCGTGTTCCGATATGGCCAGGCACATGTCAATGTCCTCGCGCTGGATTTGTTCCGCCTCATGGCGCAAGGCGTCAAGCATGAGCGGAATCGGCGTGCCCGCGCTCCCTTCGATTACTTTTTCCATGCGCCGCAGTTGCTTAGGCAGGTTCACGGCAGTCGGGCGCGCGGAAGCAAGGTACGCGCTTTGCTTAATGATCTCTGTGCGGAAGCCTTCATAGTCTTCCGCCGTCGTCTGTTGAGCAAGGACGTAGAGCGCGAACGCCGCGAAAATCCCGATTGCGGGAGCACCCCTGACCCTCAGAGACGCAATAGCTTCATGAAGCTCCCGAGCGGCGCGAAGCTCAATGTATTTCGTTTCGCCGGGCAGCAGAGTTTGATCCAGTATGACGACGGAGGATCCGTCGCCGCTGAGGCGGACATTATCCGGCTGTTCCTGTGCCATATGCATCCTCCCGTTTTTTATGTATAATACCACATATCGGAGAAAAAAGTCCAGCCTGAGCGATAAGGCCCTATCGCTCAGGCTGGAACTGTTACAGGCAGATGCTATGCCGCGTCGCCCATTGCCGCCGCCATCAGCTCGGCAAAATCAATGTACGTGTCCAAATCGTCGGGGTATGAGACGCTCACGTCGCCGCCCATGGCAATAATCTCAGCCTCCGCCGCCACTAGCACATGTATTGTTTCGCCTTCCACTTCCATCGACATATCCATGAGCATGTCCAACTTTTTCAAATCGCCGCCGGCATCGACATGAAACGCCGTTACAAAGTCGCCAAGCGAAATGACGCCAAATGAGTCAAGGCCAAGGCTGCCGCCAAGCATGGCGAAGACTTGCTCAATCAAAGCTGTCATGGAACCGCCGGACAGTTCGACCGTGTAAACGGTCAGCCCGCCCTCGGAGTCCTTTGTCACGCTTTTAATCATATACAGCGGGTATTCTGACATGTCGGCCATTTCTGACATGTCGGCCATCGCAATGAAATCGTCCAACTGTATCCCCATCGAGTCGCCGAGCGGCAATTTCATCTTTTCGCCTTCGGCGTTGATGTATACATATCCGTCAGCCATATATATTTCCATGACCGTTTCTTCGCCTAGCATGGACGCTTCCATCACCATCGCAAGTTTAATGTCGTTGCCGTCAACGACCATTGCCATGTCTATATACATGAGAGCGGGCATACTCTCGCCCATGTATGTCATTTCCATTTCCATGACCATTGACATTGCTATGTTTGTTTCGGTGGCTGTCTTGGAGCTGACTTCGTTGAATTCGTCGATCAGGTCGAACAGCGCTAGCACGGGGGCCGCCTTGTCGGCGGCTACGGCGCCGTCATCCACGAGTTTTTCAAGCAGGGTTTCAAACTCGCCGTCGGCCGGCGCGACCGAGAGCGCGAGGAATGAGACGGCAGTCATATTCCCGCGCAGGAACGTGCCAAAGAGGATGATGTCGTCAACTACGCCGATTTGTTTGCCAAATTCAATGGCTTCCGCCCAGAGGGTGGTGCCGACGGAGTCATCCGAGTATCCGAGGGCGCGCAGGACGAACGTGACGTACATCTGCGCCGAGCAGGCACCGCCCGGGTTGAAGGTCGTTTCCGTCACGCCGGTCGTGTACCCTTTTTCAAAGGCAATCGCCACGGCATCGTCCGCCCATGCGGGGACGTCAGTGAACGGGTGGGCGTATTCTCCGCTTTGGGATTCTTCTTCAAGACCGAGGAAGCGGACGAGCATCGTGACGGCTTCGGCCCTGGTCGGGGCGCGGCCAAGCTCAAAACCCGCGTCGGTGCCGCGAAACAGGCCGAGTTCATTCAATTGCGCGGCGGCCAAATCGTATTCCGACGCTGATGCTGTGAACACCAACGCGCTTGCGAGAACGGCGACCACAAGGATCGTAACAAGGATTTTTTTCATTTTAGTCCTCCTAAATGTTTTAAAATTTAAAGCTTGCGCGCTAAGTATGACATATTTTTCACCAACTGTCAAACATTTATGCGGTCTGCGGACTGCAAGGAAATAGGGGATAGGGATTAGGGTTCAATTTTGATGATTTCAAGGCCCCGGCGCATTGCGTATTTTGTCGTGTAGCTCGTGCCTCCGTGCTTTCCGTCATGGACGGCAAGCAAAACGGAGGAATTGTCAACCATATAGCGGTTGCGCAGCTGCATGCATCCTTTAGTGTACTGCCGGCTGACATAGGTAACGTGGTCGCACATGTCCAAAAGGCCGGCGTACCTTCTCCGGTCATCGTCGTGCCATTTTGCGGACTGCGCTTCGCATGGAATGGCGGCCTCCAGCGTTATCGCGGGATATTTGCCGCGCAAAACGAGCATGGCCTCGCAGAAGTATGTGTCGCTTCCGCGCGCCATTCCGCAAATGAAATGCCGAATGCCCGACAGATGTATCTTTTCCGATACGCTCAGTATCGCGCCTTTAAGCGCTATGCAACGAGGGTCGTCCTCATTTGTACCCCAGGGTAGTTTCTCCGGGCGGTAGCCGGAAAAACAGCAGGAGTTGTCACGATTGATCAAAGGAAACATAAAATACCTGTCCTCTGGATGAATTCTCTCGCATTATACAACCTGCAACTTATATTTGCCATATCAAAATGCGCAAATCATATTGACGGGCATCCGTAATCAATAACGCCTTGACCAAAGAAAGGATTGAAGAATGGCGCAGTCCGTGGTATCCTATATGAACAAAGCTGTGGGCAGTTTTGTCGTTTGCGTTCGGAAAGGAAAGTTAATAAAAATGAAAAAAACCGTATTTATCATAGATGATAATGAAACAAATCTGATCGTAGCCAGGGACGCGTTGGCGCAGCACTACCGGGTTATGACGCTGTCTTCGGCGGCAAAAATGTTCGCGCTCTTGGAAAAAGTCATGCCTGACTTGATATTGCTGGACATTAAGATGCCGGAAATGGACGGATTTGAAGCGCTGAATAAGTTGAAAAGCAATGCATTATACGGGGAAATCCCTGTTATTTTCCTTACGAATATTTCGGACGCTGCCGTGGAAGTCCGAGGCTTTCAGCTTGGGGTGGTGGATTTTATCACAAAACCGTTTTCCGCGCCTGTATTGCTAAACCGCATTAAAACGCACTTGGATATTGACATGCTTATCCGTGAGAGGACGGCGGTGATCGAAAAGCAAAAAGAACAGCTCCAACATCTGCAAAACAGCATTGTATATGTTGTGGCGGACATGGTGGAAAAACGCGATTATGAAACCGGCGGCCATATTGAGCGCACTACGGCGTACATAAAAATACTGCTTGACGCAATGCTGGAGCAAGGGATATACGCGGATGAGATTTGCGATATTGATTTTGACCTGTTCGTTTCCTCCGCGCGTTTGCACGATGTAGGGAAAATAACCATATCGGACACAATCCTTAACAAGGCCGACAAACTGGCGGAAGAGGAATTTTTGATTATGAAAACTCATGCAGAAGAAGGTGAGCTAATAATCAATCAAATCATTTCCCGCACTGATAACAAACCAAATCCGGCTGAAGCAAGATTATTCTCCGGATATTGGCATTTGTCGGACGAAGAATTTTCAATTGTAAAAAAGCACGCTGAGGAAGGCGAGAAGATTATCGACAGAATCGTTTCGCGCGCGGGCGAAAAAACATTTTTGCATTACGCCAAAATGTTCGCAGGGTATCATCACGAGCGTTGGGATGGTAAAGGGTATCCGCATGGGCTATCCGGAAGAGATATTCCGTTTCAAGGCAGGATAATGGCATTAGCCGATGTATACGACGCGCTTATTTCCGTCCGGCCTTATAAAATGCCGTTTTCGCACGATGAAGCAATTAAAATCATTATGGATAATTCCGGCACGCAGTTTGACCCATATATGGTTGAAGTGTTTCTCAAGGTGAGCGATCAGCTCAAGACAGTGACTTAATGCGGGCAAGCCGCAGTTGAGAGTTGAGAGTTGAGAGTTGAGAGTTTTGCGCTTGAATGCTTGAAAGTGCAATTTGAAAGGGGAAGTGTGTCTGCATGGACGGTGGCAAGCAAAAATTGGGGACGGTTGAATCGGGTCAAAACGCTCCGGATGACAGGATGCTGAGGGAAATGCTTGAGGAAGCCTTGATCTCGTCCAATGAAACGATAGAAATGATGAAAAGCATATTAAACAAGTCGGAAGCAATGATTTTTACGTCAGATTTGGATACTGATGAGATTATTTTCATGAGCGACAGCATGAAGCGGCATTTCGGGCTCGATGATGATGTCGTAGGCGTGCCTTGTTATAAAATTTTGCAGGAAGATAGGGACGCCAGGTGCGAATGGTGCGCCTGCCACAAGCTGGACAAAGATCCTCAAAGCGTGATCGTTTGGGAAGAATACAAGCAATCCACGCAGAGCTACTATCAAAAAACCGACAGATATGTAGATTGGCCCGGCGGCAAAAAAGTCCATATACAATACATAGTCGACGTGACCGAAATGAAGCGCCAGAAAAATGATATCGAAATACACAGAAAGACTTTGCAAGACATCATTAATTCAATTCCGGAGCTTGTTTTTTGCAAGGATGCGGACTATCGGTACAGGCTCTTCAACACCGCCTGCGCTGAGTTTTTGAATGCGGATATGAACTTTCTTATCGGAAAAAACGATGTCGAACTGGGATTCCCCGATGATGTAATCAAAACGATGCGTTCTTCAGACGAAAGGGTTTACTCAGGAGAGAGCAAAGTCGTATATGACAGTTGGATACCAAGCCCGGACGGCCAATTGCGGTATTACGAAACAAGCAAAGCCCCGATTATGCAGGACGGCGCCGTAATCGGACTTGTGGGCATTTCGCACGACATAACCGAAAAATATCGAATGGAACAGGAAAACGAGCTTCAACTAAGCAAGCTAAACCTGATGGTTAAGGCCACGAGAATCGGGTTATGGGACATGGAGGTCGTGGAAGGCGACCCCATTAACCCGGAAAATGTTTTCCTCTGGTCGGATGAACTGAGGCATATGCTGGGCTTTGAAGATATAAACGATTTCCCAAATATACTGAGCAGTTGGAGCGATCGCCTGCATCCTGAGGATAAGGGCAGGACGCTTGACGCTTTCGAGAAGCATTTGACCGACATAACAGGTAAAACGCCCTATGACATCGAATACAGGCTGCTGAAAAAAGACGGCGTGTACGCATATTTCCGCGCATCCGGCGAAACCATCCGCGATGAAAACGGAAACCCGCTGCGCGTCGCGGGAGCGCTCATGGATGTGACTGAAACGAAGAACATGCTGCTTGAAATCGAGAAACGACGCATGGAAGCGGAAACCGCGAACAAGGCGAAAAGCGACTTCCTCAGCATGGTAAGCCATGAAATCCGCTCCCCGATGAACGTGATACTCGGAGTGACGGAAATCCAGCTTCAGGCACAGCGCCATGACGAGGATACGGAGAGGGCTTTTGACAAGATTTACGCTTCCGGCGACCTTTTGCTCGGCATTATCAACGATATACTCGATCTGTCTAAAATTGAAGCGGGCAAGCTGGAATTGCTGTGCGATAAATACGAAATAACGAGCCTGATCAGCGATGCCGCTCAACTTAACATGATGCGCATTGGCAGCAAGCCCCTTGAATTCGAGCTATACGTTGACGAAAACACGCCCGCCGTTTTGTTCGGAGATGAACTCCGCATTAAACAAATTTTGAATAATTTGCTTTCCAATGCCTACAAGTACACTGAAGAGGGCACCGTCAGGCTCTCGATACATGCGGAGCCGGGCGACGATGATGACTATACGACAATTGTTTTCCGGGTTAGCGATACGGGGCAGGGCATGACGGAAGAAGAACTGGACAAACTGTTCGATGAGTATTCCCGATTTAACACGGAAGCCAACCGCACGACCGAGGGCACCGGGCTCGGCATGAGCATAGTTCGAAATCTGGTGCGTCTGATGAATGGCAAAATTGACATTGACAGCGCTAAGGGCAAAGGCACTACCGCTGCCGTGTGGCTGCCGCAAAGAAAGGCTTCCTCTGAAGTGCTGGGCATCGAATTGAGCGAAAGCCTTCAGCAGTTTAGGACTAGCGGCCGGGCACTGATGAAAAGAACGCAAATATCCCGTGAACAGATGGCATATGGCAGTGTGTTGGTGGTAGATGACGTGGAATCTAATCTATATGTCGCCCGCGGGCTGCTGGCCCCATACGGGCTGAAAATTGAAACAGCCTCCAGCGGGATTGAGGCGATAGACAAGATTAGAAGCGGCAATGTATACGACATAGTGTTCATGGATCATATGATGCCGTTCATGGATGGTGTCGAGGCGACAAAAAAAATCAGGGATATGGGATATCGGCACCCAATCGTCGCTTTGACCGCAAACGCCGTGATAGGTCAAGCCGACGTTTTCCTGAAAAATGGTTTTGATGATTTTATGCCAAAGCCCATCGACATTCGCCAACTGAACAGCATTCTGAATGAGTTGATACGCGACAAACGGCCGCCGGAAGCTATTGATGCGGCAAGGCCGCAAGCCGCTGGCAACAAGGAGGATGCTTGCGGCGCCAAACCCTCCGTTCAAGTTGACCCTCAACTCATAGAAGCTTTCATCCGCGACGCTGAAAAATCTATAGATGCTCTGGAATCAATAAGCAAAAAGCAATACCCGCTCAGCGATGAGGACAATCGTATGTATGATACCCATGTGCATGGGATGAAGAGCGCTCTTGCGAACGTCGGGAAAAAGGAGCTTTCCGAAACCGCGTTCAGATTGGAAATCGCGGCGCAGAATGGCGAAATAGAGATAATGCAAACCGAAACCACGGCATTTATCGACTCTTTGCGGGCAGTCGTCAATAGTTTCGCTTCCGAGGACGAAGCGGAAGACTGTGAAATCTCGGATGAAAACATGTCGTACCTACGTGAGAGGCTGCTTATCATCAAAGCGGCGTGCGCCGATTACGACGTTGAAACCGCGAATGACACCGTTGTGCGGTTGAGGGGGCAAGCATGGTCACGCCCGACCCATAGTTTTCTCGCCAAAATCGCCGGGTATTTATTGAGCGGCGATTTCGATGACATTATTGAAGCGATGGACGGTTTTTTGAAAGGAAATGCTTGACATCCGATAATATCGGTGTTAAATTAGATTTAGCACTCAGAGACGGAGAGTGCTAACAACAGGAGAGTTGAGAATTGAGAATTTGTGTCTTTGTCTTTGAGTGAGCGGAAAAAGGAAATACTGCGGGCGGTAGTCGAGCAGTACGTTGAGACGGCGGAGCCGGTGGGTTCAAAGGCAGTTGCCTCGGAGCTGGGGTCGTCAGTGTCGTCAGCCACCATCCGCAACGAAATGGCGGAGCTTGAAACGCTTGGCCTGTTGGATCAGCCGCATACGTCCGCCGGCCGGGTTCCGTCGATGCACGGGTACCGCGTTTATGTCAATGAGCTGATGCGCCGCCACAAACTTTCAAACGATGACGCAAAAGAAATCAACAGCGCGCTGAAAAGCAGCACGGCAGGGCAGGCGCATCTGCTTGACAAGGCAGGCAGCCTTGCTTCCAGGCTTACCACTTATCCCGCATATGCGATGGCATCCACGACCGGTTTGGTGAGCATCGCTAGATTTGACCTGATTTATATCGACGCTTTCACATTCGTGGTAGTTACATTGCTCAGCAACGACACGGTGAACAATAAGCTTGTTCATTTGACGTCGCCGATTGAAACGGCGCTCCTTACGAAGCTGGGGACGATGTTCAACGCGAGTTTTACGGGCATACCCGAGGAACGGATAACCTCAGCGCTCATAACATCCGCGGAAAGGGCGCTCGGAGACACGACGGGTATCGTCGCTGTTGTCGCGGGCTTCGCCATAGAGCTCCTATGCGAAGCCAAAGCAAGCCAAGCCCGCGTGGCGGGGGCAATGAATTTGTTGAATCACCCCGAATACAGGGATATAGAAAAAGCGCAGCGGCTCATCCGTTACCTTTCGGACGACAAGGAGCTTGCAAGATTGCCATCCCCGGCTTCGGCGGGTGAAATAAAAATCACGATCGGGCCGGAAAACCTGGCTGAGGAGCTTAGGGATTCCAGCGTGATGGCAGTGCGGTATGACGCCGGCGGCGATATGCAGGGGCTAATTGGCGTCGTCGGGCCGACAAGAATGGAATACTCGAAAGTCGCGGCGCGGCTGTCGTACATTGCACAGGGGCTGAGCACGCTTCTTTCAGGCAATGAAAAACTACGGATTGACGCCGACGCGGACGGCAATAACAGCATATCAGGAGATGATGATAATGGCCAAGACGAATAAACGCGATGCCGGCAGGGAAGCGGCAGCGGAAACTGAAAGCAACGAAAACGAAGAGCTTGTCGATGTTGCGGCTGCGGAAGTCCTTGACGAAGACGGCGAAGCGCTTGACAGCGTGAACGGCGGAGCCGCGGAAAAATCAGGCTCAACTGACGCGGATTCCGTTGATGAAATAAGGGAAGAACTTGCGGCGGAGCGCGACAAATACTTGCGGCTTGCGGCGGAATATGACAATTACCGCAAACGCAGCGCAAAGGAACGCGAAATGATTTACGCCGAAGCCCGCGCCGACGCGATAACCAAATTGCTGCCGGTTTTTGACAACCTTGAACGGGCGCTGAAAGCGGACTGCGCTGATGAGGCGTTCTACAAAGGCGTGGAGATGACGATGACGCAGTTGACGGAGATTATGGAATGCCTCGGCGTCATGCCGATCCCCGCCGTCGGCGACCGTTTTGACCCGAACTGCCATAATGCGGTGATGACGATCGAGAACCCGGAGCTCGGCGAAAAAATCATATCAGAAGAGTATCAAAAAGGCTTCAGGCTCGGCGACAGGGTGATAAGGTTTTCGACTGTCGTTGTGGCTAACTGAAATTAACAAGGAGGTATATGAAAATGGGGAAAATAATCGGAATCGACTTGGGCACTACCAATTCTTGCGTAGCTGTTATTGAAGGCGGTGAGCCGGTCATAATCGCCAATGCGGAGGGAAATCGCACAACGCCGTCCGTCGTCGCGTTTTCAGCCGAAGGCGAGCGGATGGTCGGGCATGTCGCGAAGCGTCAGGCAATCACCAACCCCGACCGCACGATTTCTTCAATCAAGCGCGAGATGGGCAGCTCGTACAGGGTTTCAATTGACAATAAACAGTACACGCCGCAGGAAATATCGGCTATGGTCCTGCAAAAGCTAAAAACCGACGCCGAAAGCTATCTGGGCACAAAGGTGACGGAAGCCGTCATCACCGTACCCGCCTATTTTACCGACTCACAGCGCCAGGCAACAAAGGATGCGGGAAAAATAGCCGGCCTCGACGTCAAACGCATAATCAACGAGCCGACTGCCGCGGCTTTGGCCTATGGGCTTGACAAGGAACAAGACCAGAAAATCATGGTTTATGACTTGGGCGGTGGCACATTTGACGTTTCGATCCTCGAAATCGGCGACGGCGTCATCGAGGTCCTAGCCACGGCGGGCAACAACCGCCTCGGCGGCGATGATTTCGATGAATGCGTGATGAATCATCTGTTGGAGGAATTCAAGAAAAGCAGCGGCGTAGACCTGTCTACCGACAAAATAGCCATGCAGCGCTTGCGCGAAGCCGCCGAGAAAGCCAAAACCGACCTCAGCGGCGTCACTACGGCGCAAATCAACCTGCCATATATCACGGCGGACGCCACCGGGCCGAAGCATCTGGATTCTTCGCTCACCAGGGCGAAATTCAACGAGTTGACCGCACATCTTGTTGAAAAAACCATGGGCCCGGTCAATCAGGCAATGACGGATTCCGGCTTGAATGCGTCTCAACTGTCAAAAGTCCTGCTCGTCGGAGGTTCCACCCGCATTCCCGCCGTTCAGGACGCCGTTAAAAGAATCACGGGCAAGGAACCCTTTAAAGGCATCAACCCCGACGAGTGCGTCGCTGCCGGCGCCGCGATTCAGGGCGGCGTGTTGGGCGGGGACGTTGAAGGGATACTGCTGCTTGACGTCACCCCGCTTTCCCTCGGCATTGAAACTATGGGGGGAGTGTTCACAAAACTCATTGAACGCAATACCACGATACCGACGAAAAAGAGCCAGGTGTTCTCGACCGCCGCAGACAATCAGACGTCGGTCGAAGTAAACGTCCTTCAGGGCGAACGCGAAATGGCTCAGTATAATAAATCCCTCGGCAGGTTCCATCTTGATGGGATAGCTCCCGCGCGCAGGGGAATTCCGCAGATCGAGGTCACGTTCGACATCGACGCGAACGGCATAGTCAACGTGTCCGCCAAGGATTTGGGAACGGGAAGGGAACAGCACATAACCATTACCGCTTCAGCGAATCTTTCAAAGGACGACATTGAAAAAGCCATCAAGGAAGCCGAACAATACGCCGCGGAAGACGCGCAGCGCAAGGATGATGCCGACACGCGCAATCATGCCGACCAAATGGTCTACCAAAGCGAAAAGACGCTCGACGATATGGGCGATAAGCTGGATGCTGATGACAAGCAAACGATAGAGGAAGCCATAGCAAAGGTGAAAACGGCGCTGACGGGGACGGACACCGCCGCGACAAAACAAGCCGTTGAAGAGCTAGAAAAGGCGTTTTATGCGGCGAGTGAAAAGCTGTACAGCCAGGCGAATCCGCAGGGCGGGGACCCGCAGGACGGATCCGGAGGAGACCCGGGCGCCGGGCCGGGCGGAGAATACTACGATGCGGACTACGAAGTGGTTGACGAAAACAATCAGGACGAATAGCGAAGCTATCGTCCTGATAGTGGAGAGTTGAGAGAGGAAAGAGGAGAGTTAGGGGGGTCGACCTCGGCGTCCTACCCCTCGTATTACCAACGTGAAGCCCAACGAAGTGGGTTCGCGTTGGAGAGGAGGAGCAACGAAGCGGAATGAATGTCCGGCGAATAGCCGGACGAAATGAAGCGGAGTTTGTGACGACGACATGGCAGATAAAAAAGATTATTATGAGTCGCTTGGGTTGAACAAGGACGCTTCCGAAGATGACATCAAGAAAGCTTTCCGTCAGCAAGCGAAAAAATACCACCCGGACGTCAATCCCGGGAATACCCGTGCCGAGGCTCGTTTCAAGGAAATCAACGAGGCTTATGAAGTGCTGTCCGATTCGGAAAAAAAGTCGCGCTACGACAGGTACGGGCATGCCGGGGTCGATCCGAACTTCGGCGCTGGCGGCGGCTTTGGCGGTTTTAGTGGATTCGGTGGCATGGACATTAATCTTGGGGACTTGTTCGGGTCGATTTTCGGCGGGGGAGGAAGCACAAGCCGAAACCGCAACGCCCCGAGAAAAGGCGAGAGAATCCGTGCGGAGCTTATCATAACGTTTGAAGAGGCTGCTTTTGGCTGTGAGAAAGAAGTCTCGGTTATGCGCGTCGAGTCGTGCGACGATTGCACGGGCACCGGCTGCAAAGAAGGGACGACAGCCGAAAAGTGCACAGAATGCAACGGACGAGGTACCGTTACCGCGCAGCAACGCACGCCATTCGGAGTCATGCAAAGCACGACCGACTGCCCGAAATGCTCAGGCAGGGGGAAAGTGATCCATCAGCCGTGCGCGAAGTGCAGGGGCCTGGGGCTTGTCAGGCGCAGCAGAAACATTAAGGTGAACGTGCCCTCTGGTATTGACGACGGGCAAACGATTTCGATTCGGGGCCAGGGCAGCGCAGGCGTAAATGGCGGGGAAGCCGGAGATTTGTATGTGACTATTTCCGTGCTGAATCATGCGATATTTGAACGCGAGGGGTACTCGGTGCTTGTGGAAATCCCCATTTCATTCACTCAGGCGGCGCTCGGAGCAGAGATCGAGGTTCCTACACTCGACGGAAAAGTCAAATACTCCATTCCGGAAGGAACGCAAACTAACACGGTATTCCGCTTGCGCGGCAAAGGTATACAAAACCTGCGGGGATCAGGGCGGGGCGACCAGTTCGTGACGGTGACGGTGACGGTTCCAAAGGGGTTAAGCGAAGAACAAAAAGAACTGTTGCGGCAATTTGCGGCAACAGGGCTTGAAACAGGCGAAGCGGGCGACCCGAAAAAGAAAAAGAAGCGTAAATGAGGGGTCAGTGTACAGTGTACAGTGTACAGTGTACACTGTACAGTTGTCAGTTGTCAGGGTGCGAGGCGTTATAGCGATATAGCTCCTCGGTGGCCAATGCGATTTTTGTGACCGCGAAGCCGCGGCCTTGCGGGAAAAGATAAAACGTGTCGTCGCCGGTGTTCAGGTCGACGCAGTCGCCACGGCCTTTATAGTCATACTCAATATGGCAGGAATACAGCATGGGAACCGTCCAACATAAGGTGAACGGTTCTTTTTCATATTCGCCGGTCAATGTGAAGCCTTCCATATTATGGGTCAGGCGGCCGGGCACGTCAAACGTGACGAAACCTTTTGCGTTGGGCAGGGATTCAATGCGGACTTGGTCCTCAAATGAGTACGTGCCGTTCTCCACTTCCGCGCGGACGTTGGAACGCTGCCATTCGTACCAACTAGGGATATGCGAAAATTCCGTTTCTCCGGCATGTGCGCGCAATTCTCCCAGTTCGCTCATTTCCCAGGATTTTCCGCAGCGCTTGCACAGAAGCGTGCTGTTTTCCGAAGTCATAACATATTCGGCCATGCAAGCCGCGCATTGATAGAGGACATTGTGCAGGCCCTCGGCGCGTTTTTTATGCTTGACCTTGATGCCGTTTTCCTTTTGCCATGCGAAATCGTCATATACGAAGGCATCAGCCAACCGCGCGTTTATTTCATCGGGCGATAATTCCTGGGTTTCTTCCTGGGTCAACAGCAGTCTCATTTCAGAACGGACAGGCTTTACCTTGCGGCTGCCTACGTTCCAGAAAGGAGAGTTGATGTGGTGACCATGCATGATGAGGACGACGACCGGGACGTTCATTTTGCGTACCATCTTGCCCAGGGAAGCGGGCAGGACGGAGAAAGTGCCGCACAGTGAGTATCGGGCTTCAGGGAATAAGGCGACGATATCGCCGTTGTCGCGCGCGCGGAGCATGTTTTTTACCAAACTGATGCTTTTTGCGAACTTGCGGTTACAGATGCCGCCGACGGCGCGGAGCAGCCATTCGATGCCGATGAAGCCGTCAATGGCGACCACGTAATTGGCCCTTTTTGGGAAAACCGCTTTCGTCATGATCATGAAGTCCATGAAAGAGTTATGGTTGCACAGCAAGAAATATGGAGGTTTAAGATTTTTTGGCATAAGCGTCTTATCGACCTTTGCCCGATGCATGATAGCTTTGGGAAAACTCAGCAGCCAAGTCACAGGCGAAAGTGCCCGCATTTGCCTGTTGGGGCTGCGGTTCATGTCGAATCTTTTGAAGTTTCCAATCATTTAGTTATAGACCTATCTTTCTATTTACAGTTCCTCACCGGCACTGAACATTTAGTCTTTCTCTTTATGCCGAATCCAAATACTTTTCACAGACAGGCGCAGCTTGCGGACTGCCCTGATAACGAAGAACGGCTTTTTTTCGGGAGGTTCGGTGCGTACGAGCAATACGCCCAACGAAGTCTCAATCTTGTCAAGCGACAATAGGCGGCGCTCGATGTCCATTCTGTTTTTTTCCAATTTGCGATGAGTTTCCAGATGCATCTCGCTCAAGCGCTTCTCGGTGTCCATGTGCAGTTTGGAAGTACTGCGGCTCAAGACGGCTATGTCTTTGGACAGCTCTTCCCCGTGCCGGACGGAATGCTCGTTCGCGTCATGGATATCTTTCCACTGGGCCTCAAGCCGTTTGACCACATCCGCAAGGGTAACGGAGATGTTCTCTTGCGAATAAGCGATTGCCGACTGCTTTTTTATCAAGTCCGATATGGCCAGATTGATGCGGTCCTGTTCGTTTACGAGGCTGAGCATGTCGGAGCGGTATTGCTGAATGGATTCCCGCGACCTTTCGATGGCCGCGTTGGTCACATCTTGCCCGGACTTGTTTTGCAGTCCCGTGCGCTCCAGATTCGCGGACAAGTCATGCTGCTGGTTTGCAATGTCGTCCAGCAGCTCCTGCTGCGTCCGTATTTCGTCCGACAACCGCTCGAGAATCTTGACAAGCGTTTCGTCGCGGTTTGATAGTTTTTTTTCAGCCGCCATTTCCCTCGTTCCCCGATCTTAGTCTGTTCAGGCCTTCGCCTGTCCTGAGCAGTTGCTATTTGGCTAAGAAATCTTGTTCATCGTATAGCTCTTGCGGAATTTTCTTGTTCAACTGCGTAAATTTCTGCATAACGTACTGCAATTGTTTTTCGCTTTTCTTTTGTTTGGTGTCATATCGGCTGATAAGGTTGGAATGCTGCGGGTTGTGTGAGAGCTTCTCCCGAATCGCCGAGGGAAAAGGGCAATATGTGAACATCATCTTGCGTACGGATTTATTGAGCCTGGAAATGCCTTTTGATTCGTACGTCATCCAGTCCGCGTAATACAGGGAAAACACGCTTTTGTAATTGTTGCGTGAGCGCGCGAGCAGATTTTTGAGCGTTTCCTTTGCCTCTGCGGAAAGATCGTGATTATTCCTGTAAAACTGCAGATAATCGCAAAATTCGCTGGTTAGCGAGGGGTCTGTCAAATCATTCCAACGTGAGCCTTGTATGCGTTTGCACAGTTCCCATCGAAACTCGCTGGTCAACCGTATAAACAGCGTTTTCATGTCATTTTGCAAGAAAAGCGGCACAAACATGCGCGAAGGGGTATTTCGCCTTCTGCCTTCAATGTCCTGCCACATGATCCCGCGCAAACCGACATTCGGCATTAGGATGATGTCGGGCAAAACTTCGACATGCAGTGTTTCTTTGGACGAGCCGGATACGGTGCCAAGCTCCGGAAACTCAAAGAGCATCGGGCGATAATATGCTGAAAAATCAATGCTTCGTATACCGTCTATCGTTTCTTTGATCGCGGCGGCGGTAAGCAATGAAAAGTCAAGCTGCCGCATTACGGTGTGGCCCGAAAATACCGGGCAAAATGTCGAGGCCGTACCGGATGTTATCCTGTTTGTTACGGGAAATACGTTTTCCAGCTCGAAACGGAGTTTACCTTCGTTATCGTCCAGAAGGCGCTTCACGTCTTTCTCGCTAAGGCCCTGCGACGTTTTCAGTTCGCGGACATATGCGGGGTAGTCCTGGTCAAGCTCGGTACGGCAGGGCTCTTTTTCGCCATTGTATATTGCCGTCAGCCACTCGCTGATCGTATAAATGCCATTGCTCGGGTCGCCTTTCAGCGAGTCGGCGATCGAAAATAAGTAATCCGCGTCTTCAAGCCCCGCAAGCGTGGCGTCGACATATCCGAAATTAAGGAACATCTTGATAATGGTGGATGGGGCAGGGTCCTTGAGGCTGTTTTTGAGCACATTATGATATATTTCATAGAACATGGGGGTCAGTTGCTTACGCAAAGCGTACACGACATCGTCGGCGCCCGCCCTGTCTTCAATCATGGAATACTCATGTACGGCGCGCGTGAATCCGCTGCATATTTCGTTGGGGCATCCGGAATATTCGAGTATGACGCTCAGCGAATCCGCCAGATTCCGGCTTACATTGGAACTGCGGGAGACAGCCGCCTCCGTCACCGATGAGCGCTTGGCGTCCAGATTTTCACTGTATGCGTCCATGCGGGACTGGAAAAGGGCCGGGTCTATCCCCGTCATGCCGGTCAACAGCTCGGTCAGCCGCGCCATGAGCGACCCTACGGCTTGGTCGGCGCCCTTGATGTTGACCGAATTGATGTGCAGTTCGGAAATGATTGCAAACAAGTCATGCCCGTCGTCGTTCAGAAAGACCCGGGAAATGCTCATCAAGTATTCTTTATATGCTCTGCAGGCGTGAATCGTGTTTTCGACGTCCTCCATTGCCTTGCGGATAAATCCCAGAGCAATCCCCGGCCTGTTATTGAAGAACTCCTTGTGTACGGACTGTTCCAGATTTTTTATTTCCATGTAATAGGTGTATATCCATTCATCGATCAGGTCCAGGCCCGAAAAAGGCAGCGCTTCGGTCGCTCCCGCAAGTTTTTTAGCGGAAAAAGCGTACTGCGCGCACAGTTCTTCGTATTGCGGATACAGTTCGCCTACCGCTTCAAATGCCTTGGTTGATTCGTTGCTGAGCGAAATTTTGAATTGCAGAAGGGTTAATATATGGCTGCACATGGAACATACCATCAAGTATGCGACGCCGGCTTTTGCCCTAAAAAGGGTGTCCAACGCGCTAAGGTTCTTGTAAGGATACGCGGCTATTGAAACGTCGGAGGACGCGGTGTAGGAGCTGCTGTATATGCCAACGCTCAAGTCGCAAATCCCCAGCATGTCGCCCTGCTCATAGGGGAACGTCCGTCCTTCGAATTCAGCTTTCACGCTTCCGTTCGCAATAAATAGGATTTGGGAAATTGGATCGCCTTCGCTGCATATTACAGAGCCTTTCGAGAATTCCGTTAATTCCATATCTATGAGTTCGCCTTTCCAAAACTTTGCTTACTGTTTGGAAGCATAGCACAAGTCCGCGAATTAATCAACCCAAACGATTGTTGGAGAGTTGTAATAATAGCAATGCTGCTGTATAATCGAAAAAGTTGGAAAATGTGTAAGGGGATGGAGAAAGGATTGGTGAAAATGTTTTTAAATGCAAGCGGTGGGTTAGGTTTCATCTTATTGATGACATGCTTGGGTTCAGCCATGGTATTCTTCTTCAGAAAGGCCGACACAGGAAAGATGCAGCAGATATTCCTCGGGTTTGCGGCCGGAGTGATGACGGCCGCCTCCGTTTGGAGCCTATTGCTTCCGGCAATTGAAGAAGCGGAAGCGATGGGGATTCCGGGATGGATACCGGCGGCGGGCGGATTCTTGCTGGGAGTATTGTTCCTTTTTGTCCTGGACAAAATAATCCCGCATCTGCATCCGTTCACCAACGTCACGGAAGGGTTGGCCTCCAAATCAAAGCGTACCGTGCTGCTCATTTCGGCAGTCACTTTACACAACATACCGGAAGGCATGGCGGTGGGGCTTGCATTCGCATTAGCCGCCCAAAACGGCGGGGAGCCGGCGATGTACGCATCGGCGGTGGCTTTGGCTCTGGGCATAGGGATTCAGAACTTCCCGGAGGGAGCCGCGATTTCGCTCCCGTTGCGTCAGGAAGGGGTTTCGAGGGGCAAAGCATTCTTATGGGGCTCATTGTCCGGCGTCGTGGAGCCTGTTTTCGGTTTCATTGCGGTGCTTCTGGCAATATGGGTCGCTCCCGTTATGCCCTGGCTTTTGGCCTTTGCGGCCGGAGCGATGATATATGTGGTGGTTGAGGAGTTGATTCCCGAAGCAAATATTGGACAGCATTCACATCTCGGAACGATGGGGGTCAGGGCGGGTTTTTTGATAATGATGGTCTTGGACGTGGCATTGGGATAGCCGCCAATGCCAAAAGTCAAGCCTACGGCTTGACTTTTGGTTGGTCGGAGTGGGGAGACTCGAACTCCCGGCATCCAGCTCCCAAAGCTGGCGCGCTACCAACTGCGCTACACCCCGACGTCGGAGCAAACTACGCTCCACTCCGCCCTCGCAAGCTCGGGCATCCGTTCCGCTACGTTGCTCCTCCTCTCCAACGCAAACCCACTTCGTTGGGCTTTGCGTTGGGTTAGGACGTTGGAACGAATTTATGCGTTGGGTTCGCCGTTCGCCATCGGTATAAACGCAAACCCACTTCGTTGGGCTTTGCGTTGGGTTCGTAGATATATTTACATCATAGAATTGTCCCTGCAGGTTTCTTTGATTAGCTTGGCATAATAAGCTGCGTCGATTTGCTCAAGCGCGCCCGTGCGTATTCTGAAGCGCCAGTTGCCCTCCGGCGTGCCCGGGGTATTTGTGCGCGTGTCCGCGCCGTAGCCCAGCAAATCCTGAATCGGCACTATTGCGAGGGACGCCCCGGTGGAAAAAAGAACGCGTATCCATGCTTTTATGACGGCGCTTTCGGGGCCGCCTATTGTCCAGTCGTCCTCGAAGCCGATATAGAACAACGCGCGCGCCCTGTCTTGCGGAGCCAATTCAAACAGCCAGGCAAGCATTGTCGTGTTATCGTGAGTCCCTGTATATGCGACGCAGTCTTCGTCAATGCTATGGGGCAAATGTTTCTCTTCGCCGAGAAATCCAAATTGCAGGACGCGCATTCCGCGAAGCCCCGAATCATTGAGGAGCTTGTCAACGTCGCCGTAAGTATCGCCCAAATCCTCCGCAATCAGCGGCAAGTCTGCGGCGTCGATTGACTTTTCTATCGCCTTTATTAGAGATAACCCGGGGCCTTTGACCCACTGGCCGCTCCTTGCGTCCGGCGCGTCAAAGGGTATTCGCCAGTAAGCGTCGAACCCTCGGAAATGATCGATTCTGAGGCAGTCGTATCGTTTGAGCGCACCCCCCACCCTGCGGATCCACCATCTATATCCGTTTTTCTTCATTAGCTTCCAGTTATAGATGGGATTGCCCCAATGCTGGCCTTTCGGGCAGAAAAAGTCCGGCGGGGCGCCGCTGACGGCCAGAAAACTGCCGTCCGGTTCCGCATCGAACAGATGCCGCGCACTCCACACCTCAACGCTGTCCTCCGAAACGTAGATCGGCATGTCGCCTATGATCGATATGCCGCGCTCATTTGCGTAGGCTTTAACTCTTTTCCATTGTATGTGGAAGAGCCATTGGACGAATTTGTGAAAACCGATTTCCCCGCGCAGTTCTTCCTGCGCTGATTTAATCGCGTCAACGTTATGGCTGCGCAAGTCCTCATCCGGCCATTCGTACCACGGCGCATCGTCAAAACGATGCTTGAGCGCCATGTAAAGGGAGTAGGGGCCTAGCCAGAAAGGGTTGAATTTAGAATGCGGTTTATCGGTGAGCCTTGAAAACGCAGTTCTCAGAAGCGTCCATTGTTTCTGGCGGACAAGTTCGTAATCGACAAAATCGTCGCTTGTCCCTAAAATGCGTTCAGCAAGCTCCCCGGCATCGATCAGCCCCATGTCAAGAAGCATTCTCGGGTCGATTAGCATTGGTTCGCCCGCGAACGCCGAGATGCATTTGTATGGCGAAAAGCTCACGCCAGTATGTTCGGCCGGAAGGATTTGCCACGCCTTGAAGCCGACGGCGCTTAAAAAGTCAATGAATTCCATCGCTTCCGCGCCAAGCACTCCTATGCCGAACGGGCCGTGCAGCATTGTCACCGGCATCAAAACCCCCGATGAGCGGGGATATTTTGTTACTGCTTTAATTTCCGTCATATGATTCTCCGTTGCATTCGTTAATGCGGGCATGGCGGTAAGCCGGCCCGCGCTGCTGTCTTAGTATCCCATGATAACACTTTTTAGCGGGCTTGCATAGTCCAAAACGTAATTTTCCGTGGATGACGCTTTACGCGCAGCAACAGTGCCCCGCGCTCGTCATGGGCCCTACGTGTTTCCAGCGTGCCTGTGTGCGTATCCCATACGGTTTTCCAATTTTGCCAATGTGAGAACGGCTTTCTTAAACTCAAAATCCTCTATTTGCGCCGCAAGCTTTTCCGCTCCCGGTACCAATCGAATCTCGCCAAGCAAGTTTATGCACTCCGGATTGTGGCTCACAAGCATGGTTTTCAGCCTGCTGAAAAGATCATCTGCCGTCTTCGCATCTGCGAACGCCTGAACCCGCTCCTGTACGTCGGAAAGCATCGGCGCGAGCTTTGTAAGGACGGCGCTCAACTCCGTGCTTAGTACATTCATGTGTTTCTCCGTCAGTCGGTTCTGCCCATCCGAGAGCAAATCCTCCACAGCGGCGGCGGCTTCCTGTAGTTTCTGTTCCCTAATCTGCCCTGCGTTTCCCTTTAACGTGTGGGCTAACCTTTCCGCTAACGCGATATTTCCATCCTCGGCAGCATTTTTTATCTCGTCATATGTGTTTTGATTGCTTGTGACAAAATTGAACTTTAGATGCTTTTGAAGCTTTTCGTCTTCCGAGTCCAAATACCCCTTGCTAACGGAGGAAACATATACAGGCTCCAGATATTTCAGCAGCACATACCACAACTCCTGCGATGTGAAAGGTTTACCCAGGCAGTCGTTCATTCCGTACCGCTTGTATTTTTCCAATTCGCTGACTATTATATTTGCGGTAAGCGCCACTATGGGGGTTCCCGTGCTTAATTCCATAATTTTCGACGCCGTCTCGATTCCGTCCATTACCGGCATGAAAATATCCATGAATATCAGATCAAACGGTTTTTCGCCTTTTTGCATACGTTCCCGAACCATTTCAACGCCCGATCTCCCGTCGTTGGCGACGACAGTCCGCAGCCCCACTTTTTCGAGATGTTCACATATGACTTGCTGATTCATCAAATTATCTTCGCAAATCAGAACCAAGCCATTAAAATGCGGTTTTTCGAGCATGCTGATTTTTTTGTTCTCAGGCTCATCATCGGGCGTGTCTATCGTTTCAAATTCGATTTCAAAACTAAAGGTGCTGCCTATGCCCGGCAAGCTCTCAAAGGTCAGCTTGCCGCCCATCAGTTCCACTATGCTTTTGGTTATGGCAAGCCCCAGTCCTGTGCCGCCGTAGTTTCGCGCCGAACCTGATTCGACCTGAATGAATGGGTCGAATATTTTATCGGCATATTCGGAAGTGATGCCGATACCGCTGTCTTTTACCTCAAAACACACCGTAGCTTTGTTATTGGCTGTGCTTTTCAAAAGTGATGAAAACTTAACGACCCCGGAATCCGAAAATTTTACGGCATTTGACAAAAGGTTTAATAGCGCTTGGTAAAGCCTTACCGGATCGCCCAACAGTTTCTTGCCTGGCGTCGGCTCGGTGTAGGATACGAAATCAATCCCCTTCTTTTTGACTTCAGGCAAAATGACGGAGTGGCAGCGCATGCAGATATCATTCAGGTCAAACGCAACGCTATCAAGCTCCACTTTCCCGGATTCGATTTTGGAAATGTCCAGAATATCGTTGATGATTCTCAAGAGCCATTTCGTGCTGTCGTCAATTTTAGCAAGATAATCTTTTAGCTGAGGCGAAGCTTCTGCATCAGGCGTGTCAAGCGCAAGTTCCGCGAAGCCCAAAATGCTGTTCATGGGGGTTCTGATTTCGTGGCTCATTGTCGCAAGGAATCTGCTTTTCGCTTCGTTGCTTTCCTCGGCGATTTCAGCTCTGTGCATTTCCTCAAGCATGAGTTTTTTGCGCTCTTCAGTTTTAGCCAGTTCGCGCTCCATTTCCTCGCGAACAACGGCGTTTACGAACAAAAACGCGGCTGAACGCATTATTTCAGCGCTTACCTCGTCAAAATAGCGTTCTTTATGGCGGTCTTCAAACAGTACAAATCCCCAAAGACTATTGTTTATCATTATCGGAGTCACATAGCATGACATGACGCCGGAAGCTTTTAAAGTGGCCGCTTCCTGTTCGGGCTGCAACCGGGCGGGGCCGTTTATCGCGTTTCCTGACGCGAGAATGCTTTCCCAGTTAGGAGCCATATCCGAATATGCGGCATCGAGAAAAATCTCAGTCGGTTTTGTGGTGCCGCCTGATGCCTTATCCCAACGGTATATCATTGATGCGCGCAAGCCGTCCGATTTCATAGAATTGCGCCAGACAGATAACCTGTCAAGGTTTATGAGTTCCGTGAAAATCCCGACCTCCCGCGACATCAGGCTGTCAAAGTCTTTTTCGCCTTGAGAAAGAAAAGCGACGGCCATATTATTCAGCGCGATCAACAGCTCTTCGCGGCGCGCAAGCTTTTGCTGTGTTTGAATAATGTCGGTCAGATCCACGCTGAATTGTATATGTGCTTTTTTCCCGCCCGGCCAGTCAATGTATCTGTCGGTATTCCTGTAGTAACGGTCGGTCGCTGTGCTGTGTTCTTCCCAGATCACCACGTCGTCCGGTTCTTTGTCAAGCTGGTGGCAGGGGCAGAAATAACATCTTTTATCCAATCCCTTCTGCAGCACTTTATAGCATGGCTGCCCTATCACATCTTCGTCAATCCCATAAAGGCGCATCATTGACTCGCTCATAAACAGAATCTCATCGGTATCAAGGTCGGTGACATATATCATCGCGTCCGACTTGTGAAGTACGCTCTTCATTATTTCAAGCGTTCTGTTTGATTCGTTTAATGCATCGCTAATAGCGTCCTCCACTCTTTTTCTTTCGGTTATGTCCTCGACGATGGCGAGGGACGACGCTTTATCCAAATAGTTGATATTGCAAGGGGTGATGCGGGCGGTAAAGGGGTCCCCGTTTAGCCTGAAGTACTGAAGGTCCATCGTGGGTTCGTTTCCGGTGAAAAATTCACTCAGCATGTCAACGGTCGTTCTCCCGTTCGGCTGCAGCTCGGGGGTAAATTCGCTTATCCTGCGCCCCTTCAAATCCCTGTCAAAATCTTCGCAGCCGAAAATGTCCATGGTGGCTTTATTCACGTAGGTCAGCCGCCCGTCGTCCAAACTGGCTATACTGATCCCGATGGGTACCGTGTTGAGTATGCGGACCAAATTTTCATTCATCTCGATTATCTGCTTTTCGGAGTGCTGTTTTTCGGTTATATCTTCAATAATGGCGAGGGAGGAGCGGCTTCCCATATATTGTATGCTGCGTGAGATTATGCGGGCGGTAAAGAGTTCTCCGTTTAATTTGAAGCATTGAAAATCCATAACGGCTTCATCGCTTGCGAAAAATTCTTTCGCCATATCTGCGGTTGTTCTTCCGTTCGGCTGAATTTCAGGCATGAAGTCAAACGCGCTTTTTCCAGCCACATCCCTTTCAAAATCCTCGCAACCGAAAATATCCATAGAAGCCTTGTTGGCATACATCAACTGCCCGTCGTCCATTTTGACTATTCTGATTCCGACAGGCAATGAGTCAAGCACTACCATCATATTTTCGTTCAATTCGGCTATATGACGCTCCATCCGTTTCTTTTCTGAAATATCCCTGACCGCGCCGGTTATACGGGTCGGAATGCCTGCGCTGTTTCTCATAGTCGTTCCAAAGCCGTCAAAATAAAGGTATTCGCCCTTTTTATTTTGCATACGGTATTCTACTTCATATGGCGTCTGCCCGGTACGGTCGTTCCAATGCGCCGTGAGGGCGGCAAACGCCGTTTGCCTGTCTTCGGGGTGCAAACGGGAAACGAATGCGTCAAGGGTATTCGGGAAATCGTTCTCATCGGTAAAGCCTAAAAGCCGACGAAACTCCTGCGACCATTTGACGATATTTTTTGGGCTTATCGGGTCGTCAGCTACCACGTCCAATTCCCACATTGCTATATTCAGCGCGCCGCTTGTAAGCTTTTGCTTCATCGCGTCGTGCTCAAGCATTGCCCGTTGTTGGTTGAGCATCTTCATTTGATTGCGAATCCGCAGTTTAGTAATTTCAGGTGAAAACGGCTTTACTATATAATCAGCGGCCCCCAAAGCCAATCCCTTTTCCTCATCGCCCTCGTCGCTGAGAGCCGTAATAAAAATAACGGGTATATGCCGCGTGTTTTCAGATTTTTTGAGCTTAGTGAGGATCTCATATCCGTCCATTCCGGGCATAAGAATATCAAGCAAAATGACGTCCGGCAAATAGGTTTCCGCAGCTTGAAGCCCGTCCTCGCCATTGCTTGCAGCGCGCATTATATACTCTTTGTCCAGTATGCGCATAAGTTCCATTATGACCGTTTGAGAATCATCCACTATGAGAATGCTGTTTTTGTGAGAGTTTTCCATGTCAACCCCTTTATAGCGGTTTCCGCAGTGTAGATATGTATAAATACCCTATGGTATACAGCAATCATAACAGAAAAATGTCACACGATTGTTACAAAACGCCGTCCTGGCACGAGAAATGTAACATGCCCTGCTGCCATTGTGTAAAAGTTTGTCCAACCCTGCGCTTCCCATTTTTTGCGGCGCGTCTACATGTTCTTGAAAATCCTTGTACGCATCTGATATAATAAACAGCGTCATGCTATTCTTGAATCCGCTTATAGTAAGCGTAGGCGGTTCCCCGGGCGGCGTTGCGCATAGTGTGTGCCAAGTTACTTGTCTATTTACTTTTAATCATCCCTTCATAATCGGTAGCGACGGCAGGGGCTAGAATCTCATATTATTTTTAAAAGGACTGGAGTGTTAGAGAGAATGAAAAAACGGATACTTGCCCTCGCGTTAGTGCTTATATTTACCCTCGCGCTTGTTCCAATGTATTCATCATCCGCGCTAGCCGTAACGCCGGCGCAGGAAGGCGCGGCGCAAATCCTTTACGAGATCGGCCTGTTCCGCGGAGTCGGCGATGATGCCCGCGGCAACCCGGTATTCGACCTCGG
>Ga0099364_10002945_pt1 | contig 26878 bp, 18 predicted proteins | sample TergutTh196P3_FD_73070 | JGI IMG/M metagenome (GOLD analysis project Ga0099364, IMG submission 73070) | Microcerotermes parvus P3 segment gut microbial communities from Pointe-Noire, Republic of the Congo - Th196 P3 | ecosystem: Host-associated > Arthropoda: Insects > Digestive system > Gut ... | reverse complement strand
AGGAACAATTATGAGTTGTGATTAATTGATTAATTGATAATTAGTTGTTTTGTTTATTCTGGTTTTCCTGGTACTTTTTTCTTGCTGATACGATGATTTTGATGATTTCTTCATTTTCAACAAGTAAATCCTGTAAAAGGGTTGCTTTTACGATATTGGATTCTGCCAGCAACTCTAACCAAAACATTGCTTCATCAGCCTCTTCGATAACAATACTTATCTTGCTGTAGAATTCTTTTGGTGAGCGTGCCCGGCAAGCAGCTCTGTAATTTGCTCCGACAGAAGTAGCCGAACGCAAAAGCTGTTTACCAATGATACGCGCTTCGTCGGTAGTTGGTAAAGACTGGAAGAGTCTTACTATTCTCAATGCATATTTTTTTATTCTGTCTTGCATTTCTTTTCTAAATTCAACATATTTTTCCATCATTCTGTTATTTATGGATTCATATTATATTTTTCTCAATTAATCAATTAATCACAATTCATAATTGATTTTTCTTCAGTTATTCTTGATTGTTCGGCGCCAAATAAACCAGTTCTTTCAAAAAGTTCTCTGTCACGGTTCGTCCGTCGAGCATGTGTACAATCCGGTGGGCATAGCGCGAGTCGTGTACGCTGTGGGTCACCATGATGACGGTTGTTCCTTTTTCGTTAAGATCGGTAAGCATCTGCATCACATCGACACCGTTTTTACTGTCGAGATTACCGGTAGGCTCATCCGCCAAAATCAGTTTCGGACTGTTGACTACCGCCCGCGCTACGGCTACACGCTGCTGCTGACCGCCGGAGAGTTGCGACGGGTAATGGTTTTTGCGGTGCATCATTTGCACGCTGTCGAGCGCCTTTTCAACCAGTTCTTTGCGCTCGGCTGCCTTTACATTGTTATAAACCAGCGGCAACTCAACGTTTTCATAGACGGTCAGTTCGTCAATCAGGTTAAAACTTTGGAAAACGAAGCCGATATTGGCTTTGCGCAAGTCGCTCCGCTTGTTTTCGTTGAATTTGGATACTTCAATGCCGTTAAACTCAAAACTGCCTGATGTGGGTTCGTCCAGCATACCCAGGATATTGAGTAACGTTGACTTGCCGCAGCCCGAAGGACCCATGATAGCTACAAATTCACGCTCATTCACCTCCAAACACATTTTGTTGAGGGCTACTGTCTCTACTTCTTCCGTCCGGAAAATCTTCTCTAAGTCTGTAATCTTAATCATCGTTGAAAATTTAAAATTGTTATTATTTATTTTTTTGTTTCTTTTCAAATTAATAAAACTACAGCAAAAATCGTGCCAAAAAATTATATATCTGATTATAAGGTATTTATTTTTTTTGACTTTTTAAAAAGTGTCCATTTTCGGACACTAAGTGTCCGGTTTTGATACACTTTTTGTTATGGATTGTACGATTCTTCGACATTTTTGTCTTCCTGACCGAAATTTTGAATCAGTTATGAATTATGAATAATTGAATAGCTGATTTTTTAAACTCTCTTACAATCTTACGGTCTTATCTATGTCTCATACGGATTCTGCCTCGTTCCCCGTTTCAGTTATTCCGTTATTCAATTATTCAGTTATTCGCTTATCACCCATCTGTTTAATCCTCTTTCCTGTTTGCTGAATTCTGCGCCGATCTTCACCAATTTTTTATGGCTTGCGGCATACGGAGCGAGGTATCCTTTTTCATCAATTTGTTTCAGGGCTTCTTCGGCGGTGGCGTTTTCGGTGAGTTTAAATTCAAATGCATAGACGGCATCGGCAGTAGTGATAATGGCATCGGCGCGACCTTTGGCGCTGCGAGGCTCGACTTCAACAAACTGCCCCATAAGTGTCAACAGCAGATAAAAAACGTTTTGATAGTCCTTTTCCGTCTTGTTATTCAGTTCGTAAGAAATACCTGCATAAAAGGCTTGCAGGCGGGTCATAAAACTTTCTATGTTGCCTGCACGCAAATCGCGGATAAAATTGCCTACATAAAAATCACTCATACTATGTACATTCGGCATGTAAATGGGAAGCAACTCGTATAAGAACCCGTATTTGACTTCTTCATTGGGAAAACCTAAAATATAGTCATTCAGATCGGGATCGTAATCTTTGATTGTCAAATAACCTGTTTGATAGAGCAATGGTATCGGGTCAGCGCTTCCAACCCTGTATTCGGAAATGGAACGCGCCGAAATTTGTATATCATTTTCTAAACGCTTCAAATCAAAGTCCAAATCTTTCAACATACGTACAAGGAACGTCGGCGTTCCGGTTTCAAACCAGTAGTCGTTTAATTTTCCTGCCGCAAACGTATTCAACAGGCTGAAAGGATTATACATTCCTTCGGTATGCTCAGCAAAATGATAACCGTTGTAGCGTTTTCGCAGTTCGCCGAGTGTTTCGTCGTAGGTTTTGTCGATTTCTTCTGCCAAATCATTGATTTCAGGTTCAAAGAAATCAGTGAGTTCGGTTTCGGAAATACCGCAAATGCCGGCATACTTTTTATTTAGACTTATATCTGACAAATGGTTTAAGTCACTGAATATGCTTACTTTCGCAAACTTGGTAACGCCGGTCAACAACACAAACCGCAGGTAAGCGTCAGCGCTTTTCAGGACGCCGTAGAAACCTTTCAAAACCTTACGGATTTCGTCATCCACACCCATCAGGTCGTCTTTCAACCCAAGCAGGGGTTTGTCGTATTCGTCTATCAAAACCACGACCTTGCGTCCGGTTTGTTCAAATGCACGACGAATCACACCTTGGAAACGGTCGGAATGACTTTTCTCCTCCACATCTTTTCCCCATTTTACTTCCAGCTGCCGTAAGTTGATATTCAATGCCGAATAGAGCGACTCAAGATTCAAATAGGCTTCCACATTCATATCCAAATGAAATACAGGATATTCCACCCATTCCTTTTCCAGTCCTGCAATCGCCAAATCCTCAAAAAGTTCCTTTTTCCCCAAGAAATAGGCTTTCAGGGTCGTAAGTAAAAGACTTTTACCAAAACGACGGGGACGAGCCAAAAAATAGGGGCTATTGTATCGTGTTAAACGATAGATATACGCCGTTTTGTCCACATACAAACAACCTGATGTACGCAATTTCTCAAAATCCTGTATACCAACCGGTAATTTTCTGCCATCGAATACCATAACAGTTACTGTTTTTTGCAAAGATACAACTATTTTGGGAATTATGAATTATGATTAATTGAATAATTGAGAAAAGAATCAGTTATGCAGTGGAGAAAGACCGTAAGATGGTAAGACCGTAAGATGGTAAGAGAGTTGAGCGTTTTAAGTTCAATTATTCAATTAATCACAATTGACTAAGGTCGATTTTACGAATTCATAATTGAATTCACCGGATTATCATTCGCCACCCGCCAGTTCTGGAACGTCACCGTACATACCGTAATCACGCCCACAACGCCGAAAGCCATCAAATACACCCACCAGTACATCGGCGTCTTGTAAGCAAAATTCTCTAACCAGCGACTGACGGCATACCATGCAAGCGGCGCCGCCACAACAAAACAAATTGCCAATATCTTGAAATACGCCTTGTTGAACATAACAATGATACCCGCCGTTGACGCCCCGAATACCTTTCGGATGCCAATCTCTTTCCGCCGGCACTCGCTGTCGAACACCACCAATCCGAATACGCCAACAATGGATATAAAGATAGCAATCAGGCTAAAAAGCGTAATCAACGAACTCAATGCGGTTTCCTTTTCGTACAGTCGTTGCAGGACTTCATCAAAAAAACGAATGTCAAATGTATATTCGGCATTAAATTCGGCAAATGTGGAACGAATATGCGTCATCGCAGCCCGCATATCTGTACCTGCGTTTACCTTGATATAGGCTTGATTCGGTTGATTGCCCCAGTTCTGGGTTCCCCACACATAAAACGCCATCGGCTCAACCATTGTGCGAAAAGAAGCGAATTTTACATCCGACATAAACCCTATGATTTCACCTTGATTTTCAATCGCTTCGCCAACCTCCAAATTATACCTTTTTTGCGCCGTCTCATTAAACACAAACACGCCATATTCCCTGTTCGCATCCTCCTGACGGAAATCGCGACCTTCGGTAATCTCTATGCCCATCACCTTTAAAAATGTATAATGCACAGGAAGGCACTGGAAACTAATGTTTTCACCTTTGTACTGTCGTCCCCATCCCATATATTGATCGGAACTCGACAGAAGCGATTCGCCATACGTGACATCCTTAATCCCCGCATACAACTTGAGTTGGTTGGTAAACGCATCGCGACTTCTTTGTATACTCTCTATATTGGTAACTATCAACTCATCCCTGTCATATCCCAAAGGTGAATTTTGCATGAAATAATTTTGCAGATACATGAAAGACGCCCCGATAATCAGTGCAAAAGAAGCGATAAACTGAATGCCTATCAGCGTATTGCGCATACTTTTCCCTTTGGGCGAGAGTCCGAAACTTCCTTTCAACACCAATGCAGGAGCAAACGAAGTCATGAAATACGCCGGATACATTCCTGCCAACAATCCGGTGAATAATGCAACGAAAGCCGTCCCGCCAACAATCAACGGTTGAGCCGTAAGCGACAAATCACCATCGACCAATCTAATTAAAGGGGTAGCCCGAAACAATAAAACCAGCAGAATCGCAATAAAATACGAAACTAAACCTGCAAAAACCGCTTCACAAACAATCGACACGCGTAACGTACGTTGACGGGCGCCCAAAACACGTTGTGTATTGATATTTTTGATACGCACAGGCGTAAGCGCCGTACTGAAATTAGTGAAGTTAATACCTGCAATGGCAATAATCACGATGGCGATAACAAATAGAATCGACAATGTTTGCCGACTTGCTTTCGGTGTGTTATCGTATTGTACGTCAGTTGTATAATGAATATCTGGTAAAGCCGTAAGGCGCAAATTGTTGCTCGACTTGTCCCAGTCATAATCTTCTCCCCAAACCGCTTGCGCATCAAATGTCCGTTTGAAGTTATCAAACAGCAAAGGAGCATTAGACGCATCATTGACACGAATGTATACATGATAATTCTGATTATTCCAACTCTCCTTATTCTCATTAGGTTGCATTGCGTAATAGATACGGTTTTTGATGATAGAGTTGTCGGGTAAGTCGCGATATACGGCTATCACCGTTTGACTTCCCCAGTCGCTGTGGAAAATCTGTCGACCTGTTGCCGCCTCATTGTCAAATAGTTTGCGCGAAAGGCTCAACGGGATAAATATACTTGCCGGCGCTATGTCAACATCGATTGCACCTTCGACAAAGTCAAAAGTAAATACCTTGAAAAAATCGGGTGATACGACCAATGATTGTTCTTTGTAATAATTCCGTTCCCCGTTCTTTTCAACGTGGAAATAAGACTCAAACTCCCATCCCCGGGCAATGGCGCCGGCAACAATATAAGGCGACGACTCGAAGAAACGCTCGGCAAAAGGGCGGCTGATAACCGCACCCGCCCAAGTGTTTCCGACACGTTCGACACGGAAAATTTTGTCGCTATCCTTATGGAACTTATCAAAGCCGTAATCATAATCCAACTGAATCATGATCACCATAAATGCAGCAAAAGCCACCGAAAGACCCAAAATATTCAGGGTCGCCGCCAGTTTGAAACGGCGAGCTACGCTAAAAAGATTTCTTACAATGGGGTTCATAATATTTATTAATTATGAGTTGTGAATAATTGAATAACTGAATAACTGATTTTTAAATTCTCTTACGGTCTTACGATCTTACCATCTTACGGTCTTCCCTTCGTCTCATACGGATTTTCGCCGTTCCATTTGCCGCCGCCTGCCAGGATGGTGTAAAGTGCGTCATAATGCATGGTCTCAAAGATGGTAAATTCGGTCATGCTGATAATATCCATGACATCGGCAAAGAGTCGTTCTTTGGGCAATTCACTATATCCTGGAATGATAGCTGAATTGGATCGTTGATTTGCGCGGTTCACACTCTCTCTGGGAGCCAAACCTGAACCAAAGGCAGTAATACCGGGCTTCATGCCCCATCCAAGTTCCTTGGTATAAGCGCTTTCTCGGTCATGGAGATTAAGTACCTGATGAAATCCTAAAGTCGTTACATAGCTGATTCCTATCGGGTTTAAACCGAGCTTATAGTCCATCAATTCAGAGGCTGCATCGAAATAAGCCTGATCGTTCGACAATTTCCAGTGCAGAAGCGGTATCGCTGCATACTGTGGCTGGCGTACATTGTGTCCCCAACCTCTGTTGTTCGGGTCGTTCCCTCTTGGAAAGGCGTATTTCCGCAGTTCGGCAATGTTGGCATCAGCGGCAGCCTTGATTGCCGCTTTGAAGTAATCAACGATGGCAGCATCGGTAGGTACGTTCTTTTCCACTATATACGACATGATATAAGCCGGATTGTCAAATCTGCTGTCGTTCAGCGAATAGCCCGGCGTGAGGTAAAGATTGTACTGCATAGAATCCGTTATGGCATATAACTTTTTGACTTCTTCATGATCGGCTTCATCCCGGGTCAACAGGTAACGCTGGATATGATAGTAGAGTTTTTCGGGAGCGGCTATTCTTGTACCCATGGCTTTGTATGCTCTTTCGCCCCTGTCAACAAGAACGGCTGATTTTTGCGGATTGTATGGTTTTATGATTCGCGCGAGGTGCATAAAAAGACCGGCACACGGACTTGTCGCACGGTCGTCTACCCTGACAGTCCCGTACTTTTTCGTATCAAGATCAAGCGGTGCAGCAAAAGGCGCCGGATACCCGCGCGTCTCTGTGCCGAAATAAACGGAGCCGTCCTCTTTTTGCAGATATTCCCAAGCCAATGTCCCCCACATCGCCTCGTCAATGATATCGGGAATATTGTTTTCGTAGTTAAGGATTTGGTAATCCGCATCGAAATCGCCGGGGATACGGAACTGTCCGTCTGTGAAATATTCAGGGAAAGTCTCATAGATCATCAGGTTAATTATCGGATTGGAAATATGATAAGCGCGTCTGTCAGCATCACCGGCATCATGATAACCGCCGTAGCAATGGAAGGTAGGCTCATCGCCTACCACATCAATATTGGCTTCGCCGATAGGTCCGTTCACATCGTAGATAAGTGTGTGACAAGGATTTTTCCTGATGTCCGGCTCATGAATCGGGCATCCACAGCGTTGCAGGTACTGCGCCCTGAAAATGGTATATGCCAATCTGTTAGAGAACTCTCCGCCAACGCCGAACGGATATGAACTGCCATAGCCATCCACAGTGATCTTGTACGGACCGCCTTCGGGCACGGCAGACAAGTCGATTCTGTATACATAGCCGCCAGCCGATTCATCATCTCCTATCTCTTTTATCTTTCCCGATGTCACGACTTTTCCATTGGCATTGACAACTTTGTAATCAGGAAGCGTTCCTTCGATTCTCCGGCTACCACCGGTTCCCAGCCAGATGGCGAAATTGGCATACTTAGTCGTGGATAGAGCGCTGTATGCCACCTGATTGGTCTTTATCGACTCGCAGAATACGTCCATCTCTTTAAACTTGACACTCCTGACGCCATAGGGAGTCTCTACCTTATATTTTTTCCCCTTGACAAGTTTGTCTGTTTCAAGATAAACGTGAAAATGAATTCCATCGGTCTGCATGGCGTAGAGGTGGACAGCCTCAGCAGATTTGCCATTAATTTTCCACTCAGGGAGATTATTGATGTCGATGGCTTCGATATCAAACGTATCGCAGTTAAAGAAAGCCACAAGGACACGGTCTGAGGCGGTACGGATTTCGCTGAGCGTGATCCACGGCGTTTCCTTCATCGAATATTGTTCAATCTCTTGACAGGAAGTAAAATGCGTTAACGCATAACCTGCCGTTAATACAACGGTTAACCAAACCAGGTAACATTTTTTGTTCATGATAAAAAAAATTAAAATTCAAGACGTTTCTATTCATACTTTATTTCAGTTTGCTTGTCGCACAGAGCCGAAGTGCAATAAAACTCTCTGAAAAATCACAACAAAGATAAACATTTTTTTTACCTTTGTTGAGAAATTTATCGAACAGGATAAGAAAACAGAAATTATGTCGAGTATCGAAATTATTGTTATTCTGGTTGGCAGCATAGGGTTGCTGTTATTCATGGTGTTGAAACTCAAAATACAAGCCTTTTTAGCCTTATTGGTTACATCGGTTTTGCTTGGATTAGTTACCGGTATGCCGATGGACGCTGTTATCCAGAGTGTTACCGATGGAATGGGGTCAACGCTCGGGTTTGTTGCTACCATCGTGGGCATCGGGGCTATCTTCGGGCAGATGCTCGAATCGTCGGGTGGAGCCGAATCGCTTGCCCATTACCTGACCAACCGGTTTGGCAAGGACAAAGCGCCTTACGCATTGGCAATCACCGGTTTTATCGTGGCTATCCCCATCTTCCTTGATGTAGGCTTTATCATCCTGGTTCCCGTACTCTATGCCTTAGCCAAAGAAAGCGGCAAATCGCTGTTATACTATGCCATTCCATTGCTTGCAGGTTTAGCCGCTACCCATGCCTTTGTGCCGCCTACGCCCGGACCTGTGGCTACTGCCGAAATCATTGGCGCAGACATGGGATGGGTTGTACTTTTCGGCGTCATTATTGGCATACCTGTAACTATTATTGCCGGTCCTGTTTTCGGAAAATTCATCAGTAATAAAATACATGTAGCGCCCCCGGCAACCTTTGAAACACCTGACAATAAGAATGTAAAAGACCTGCCTTCTTTCTGGCAGGTAACGGCTATCATTGCCGTACCGATGCTATTGATCCTTGCCAACACCGTTTCGGGCGTCTGGGCAAAATCACACGGCATGAACGAGCATATTGTCATCAAGTTACTGGGATTTATCGGGCATCCGATTATTGCCCTTCTCTTTGCTACTTTTCTGGCGATTTACGTGATGGGCGTCCGGCGCGGATTTACGAAAGATGTTATTATGCAACTAAGTACCAAAGCATTGGCTCCGGCAGGATTAATCATATTGGTCACTGGCGCGGGTGGTGTTTTCAAACAGATGCTTGTCGATAGCGGCATCGGCGTACAATTAGCCGAAAGCATGTCGCACTCGGCGTTACCGCCTATTGTGCTGGCGTATATACTGGCTTTGCTAATCCGCGTGTCGCAAGGTTCGGCTACCGTAGCCATGATCACTTCGGCAGGAATCATTTCGCCCCTGTTGACTTCGTTTGATCTGTCCGACCCGCATAAGGCGCTGATCGTAATAGCCATTGCAGCAGGCGCCACGACGGCTTCGCATGTCAACGACAGCGGCTTCTGGCTGGTAGGGAAATATCTCGGTATGACCGAAAAACAAACCCTGCAATCGTGGACCATCATGGAAACGATTATTTCGGTGGCAGGGTTTGCACTGGCATTGGGATTGAGTTTCTTTTTCTGATAATCAAGTTTTAAGATAGTAAAACATATAATTTTGCGATTATAATCGCAAATTCTTATGTTTTTTGATTTTTTTCTGAAGAATTTTATATAATTTTGCGATTATAATCGCAAAATCACATATTTTTGTCAAAAAAAAAATGAGATGATACAAAGAGAAATTCAACCGGTAATTGAGCAAAATCTTTTCAAAGGAAAAGTGATTGTTTTGAAAGGTGCGCGTCAAGTAGGTAAAACTTCATTAATCCATCAAATAGCATCTAATGTGAAGGAACCTGCTTTGACGCTTAACTGCGTCGATTCGGAAGTTCGTTCGTCGTTGACCAAAACCAATATCAAACAACTGCAAAAAATGATTGGCAAACATAGATTAGTGATCATGGATGATGTACAACGACTCAAGAACATTGAACTTACACTGAAACTTATGATTGACGCTTGTCCCAATGTACAATTCATTCTTTCGGGGTCTTTGTCGCCGCATTTGAACTTCGAAATCAACAAAATACTTGCCGGAAAGAAACTCGAATACCATCTGTACCCTTTGTCATCGAATGAATTAACTACAATAAATGATGTACAGACCATCGGGCAGGCGCTCGAAAAGTATATGATTTATGGCGCTTATCCAGATGTTATCAATGTGCCGGGCAATGAAAAAGAATGTCTGACGAATTTAGTGAACAAGTATCTGTACAAGGGCGTCTTTGCACTTAACGACATTCGCAAGCCTTCGCAATTGGAAAATCTGGTCATGGCTTTGGCTCAGCAAACCGGCAGCGAAGTATCCTTCCACCAATTAGCACAAACAATTGGCGCCGACAACCAGACCGTAGAACGCTATATTGATTTACTGGAACATAGTTTTATTGTTTTCCGGCTTGATTCACTCAGTCGTGGCAACAGGAGTTTTGAAATCAAAAAAGGGAAGAAAGTTTATTTTTTTGATAACGGTATCCGCAACGCCATTTTGCAGGATTTTTCTCCTCTGGATATCCGTCAGGATATTGAATCCCTGTGGGAAAACTATATCTTGAGCGAACGCCTGAAAGCCAATCATTACAGGAACTTTACGCCTCAACGTTATTTTTGGCGTACTTTCCAAAACCAACAAATTGACTTTATTGAAGAGGCTAATGATTTGTTCACCGCTTTTCAAATTCAATGGGACGAAAAACGAAATCTCCGAATTCCCAAAACATTTACCAAATCTTATCCCTTACAACAGTATCATATTATCAACAAGACAAATTATTTGGATTTTCTGAAGTAAAGGGCGCTTCTAAAAACTCCTTCGATCGTTGATGTTGTTTCATAATTCAGAATTGATTCTAATCCACTTTGTTTATTTTGCCGATGCCGCTCGTTTGAATGGTTTTGATGTCGGCATCGCCCGAATAGGTGATGGAGCCGACACCCGAATTTGACATGGACAACTCCTGCGAGGCATAGACACTGACACTCCCGACGCCTGAATTGACAACATCTACCTTCTCTGCCATCAATTTTTGGGCATTAAAATTGCCTACGCCCGATTGCCGGATGTTCAATTCAGTCGCATTGCCACAAAGTTCAAGGTTACCGACGCCGCTGATATGGGCATCTAATTTGTCGCAATTTACATCCAATTCTCCATCAGATACACCACTGATATTTATTGATAGATTGGCGCATTGTAACGAACCGGTTGTCTTTACTTTGCAAACTCCTGAAATAGACAACAAATCAATGTTTTTCAACGATATAAAGATGTTGTTTTTGGTCGTTTTGCCAATATTGACTTTGTCTTTAACACCCAAAACCAATGTACTCCCATCATTCCGCACCTCGACATATTGCTGTAAATTGTCGTCAAATTCCACCTCCACACTTTCGATATCTCCTTGTGTAAGATAGACCGTAAATGGTCCTGAGGCTATTTCTACTTTATCGAAAGATGTTACAGTACGTTGTTCCTTTGTTACGTTTCCGTTTCCTCTAATTGATGCCTGCATGAGACACCCTGTACACAAAATCAATGCCAACAGGCTAAAAATCAATGTATTTTTCATTGTCTGATGAATTAAAAAAGTTTATAATGATTCAATTTCTTCCTATTTATCCGATTGCAAATGTACGAAATTGGTTTGAATCTTACAAAAAGATTGTCAGATATTTTCAGTAATTCATCATTCCTGATTTGTAATTCCTGATTCATCATTGTGTATGCGTTCCGACAAATTTTAAGCACACAGGACGATGAATGTCTGTGATTTGTTTTGAGGTTTCTTCGTTCAAAAGTCCGGTTTGTTTGTTTATCTCAAAAACCTGTACCAGATTGCTGTTCATGCTTGCAGCCAGGAGATATTTCCCATTGGGGGTGATGATAAAGTTACGCGGATGCCGTCCAGTCGGTTGATGTCCCACAAGCGTCAGCCTTCCGTCAGCTTCATTGACTCGAAAGATTGCTATGTTGTTGGTATTGGAACGGTTGGAGGCATACAGGAACTTGCCGTCGGGCGACAAATGGATGTCGGCGCTCCCCTTGCCGCCAACACCTTCCGATGTATCGGAGGCAATATACTGAACCGGCTCAAGAAGTCCGTCCGTATAATGGAAAACCGTTACTTTGCCCGACAATTCATTTATCAGGTAAGCATATTTGCCGTTGGGATGAAATGTCAGATGACGTGGTCCCGATCCCGGTTCCAATTTGAAGGCCTGGGGATTGCCGGAAACAAGGAAAGGCGCAGTATCACTTACGGTAAACTTATGTAGCTGATCGGTTCCCAGATCGGCGGCGTACAAATAATGTTGATCGGGTGAAAAAACGACGCAATGCAAGTGAGGCATATCCTGGCGTTTGGCATCAGGGCCTGATCCCTCAAAATCGAATACTTGTGCCAAAGGCTGTAATGAACCGTCGGCTTCCAACGGAAAAACGCTGACAGTACCGCCAGCATAATTGGCTGTCACGACAAAACGCCCTGTACGGTCGGTGCAGATATAACAAGGACTTGCGCTACTGATCGGTTGTTCATTCAACAAATGTAATTTTCCACTCTTTTTATCGAATGAAAATGCGTATGTTACAGCATCATCCTTGCCACTTTCAGCAACTGCATAGACATAGCGTTCGTCGGTCGATACAGCCAGATATGACGGATTAACCGCCTCGACCTCACTTACATATTCCGTCTTACCCGTTTCTTCATCGAACCTGTACACATAGATTCCTTTGCTTGTTCCCGTTGTATAGGCGCCAACAAGCATATAAAGCGCATGGGAAGAATCATCGACTACATCCGGGGTTAATGCTGTTATCTTGACATTTCGGAACATAAACTGATTGTTACTGATGAGATATGGTTTGCCGCTTCTGATGGTCAGATTCCTGATTTCGACTTCCTTTGTGATCTTGTATGGATATTTTTCCTGACAGGCTTCGCTTGTGCAGGCGTTGTTGAAGTTGGCAAAAATCTTTGGTCCTGCATAGTTGTCGGGCGTGTTGTTATCGTCGATCACCAGACCGTCAATCGTTATCTTTTCAGGCATATAACATGGATATCCGAAGTCGTGCTGACCTGAATAACTGCCATTGATCAGGACAGCGTCGGACTGAGCGCCGTTACGGGGAATGTATTGGCAGTTGCGTATGATCACCTCGCCTTCCCACGTGCTGCCGTAGTCGTTGCGTAAATTGATAAAAGCCGAACCGCATACTTTCGTGTTTTCGACGAGAAAGACGCCACAACCGATGATATTGATACCCATGTGTCCGAGAACCGAATTTCGTATCGTCGCATTGACTACGCCCATGTGTGCATCGAAACGGGAAAATTCTACCGCATCAAAAGTGATGTTTTTGGAATAGTTTGAAGCGAAAATCCCCCATAATTTAGTGTCATGGATATCGTTTATCTGTTTACAGTCCTTGAATGTCACATTGGTAGACCTGTTCACCGTAATATCGTACGAACCCATCGAAACGGGCGTGTTGGCGTTGCCGATTGTGCCGTAGGTTTGATGTCCGGACAGTTGACAGTTTTGTACTGTCACATCGGCGCAATTTGATATCGCAATAAATCCGTTATACGGCGCACCGTGGTCAAGTTCGCCCGTGATAGCGTGATATATGGCGTTGACTATCACGTTCGAGCGTGTTATTCCTATGCCCCGTGCATAGTATGTGTAGCGTGACTCAGCCTGATTGGCGATGGTTGTGAAATGACCTCCACTGACGGTCAGTGTTTCGGTATCAATCGGATATGCAGTCATCGTTGTGATATGGGTATAATCCCAGATGATAGGGGCTTTCATATCTATCTTGCCGTTTTTGTCGACTACAAAGACATCTGTCTGCGCAGAGCCGTTATTCCGGTTCGGACCCTCGCGTATGTAACGCATTGTTGTGTTGTCTGTTACAACGATAAATGAATGATGTGGAAATAACAAATCAATCTTTTCCTGATTCTTCACAAGATTTTTTACAGTTGTTATCTGAGTTGAAAGCAATTTGGATGAAACATTGAAAATATGACTGTTACGATTTTCGACTGAGAGTTTCGAGTCGTCAATGATAAATCGGGCGTCGCTCCAGTCGGTGTCGGTCTGTATCTCGGCCGACTTATTAGATGCACCAATATAGTAGGTTGCCCCTTTGTTAGCTCGTACCTTCAGCCCCGCCTCATTGGCAGCAGCATGCGCCTTGATGATTGCATCAAAGTCGTCGGTTACTCCATCGCCCACTGCGCCGTATTCGCTATAATATAAAAACTTATCCGGTTCCTGGGCGGACAACACAGATTGATTTGGTAATAAGGCAATGATACAAACAACATAAAAAGTATTCCGGTTCATCATAACGAATGATTATTAATAAATTTAAACATACAACGAAAATTATTGCAAATATACTTGTTTTTTTTAAAATCTCACATGTAGAGATAAAAACTCAAAAAAAACCTTGACAAAGATGCTTCGGCGCGATTGTCTTTATACGTATTCTCTTTTCACTGCTCCTTTTGTGTCAGCAACATAGCTGCCAGCGAATCGGTATATTTGCCGACAGGGAATACAAATCTACAGGCGATTGCTATTCCAATGCAATGGCAATCTTGATTTCTTCCAGTTTCCTTTTTGTAAAACTACTGCTATTATGTTAATTGTATTTTGGCGTCATTTCCACAATTCCGTGATAAATAAGTGAACATAACACTATATTTTTTCAATTATTTCTATCTCCTCATCTGTCAGTTCGTATAACTCATAAACCAACCTGTCTATTTCCCTTTCCAAATCGGACGTATCTGCGGCAGGGTTTTCTTTCTTTGCCGTAAGGATTTGGTTGACAAGAGCGATAAATAGTTGTTGATTTTCAGAAAGAATCTTTTTTATTGGTAAAAGTCCTAAATGAAACACTTTTACTTGTGCCATCGCCTCGCCTTTTTCGGGATTTATTGTCCAATAATACCAATTGACAAGTTTGGAATTGAGCAGAGCCAACACATATTTTAAATTTAAATCCGAATCTTTCTTATTCAAAACAATGTGTGTATTATCTCGCATTATAAACCCTTTGCCTATAAGCGTTCCAATAATAGAATCGCTTGTTTGTCGGAAAATCAATTTTTCTTCCGCCTCAAAAATCTCTTTGTCGCGAGGCGCAGCCAACCATTCGCCGTATTGTATCCAATAATCGTTGTCCCAAATCAATCTATATCTGTGAAAAAAACTGCCGCCAATCAAAGGCGAAAATGAATCATCTCTTTTTATTTCGGCAGTAAATGGTTTTTCTCTCATCGTTTTCTTTGTTTGGACGGGTTTTCCTTTGCCTTTTTCATACGGTTTCACTCCGTTTTTGATAACCAATTCATCCTTTACAAAAACAGACTGTGCAGCAATTTTTGCTTTCAGGATGTAATCTTTTTCGGTCAAACAAAGATTGATAAAATCCTGTTTTGCTACTTCTGATTGAGATATAAAATGTTCTTTTACAAAAATATTATTTTTTCCTGTTCTACAATGAATATTATTTTTAACGTCTGATTTCTTAACAATCACAATGTCGCAATCAACTGTTGCCTCTTTAAAAATTTTGTCCAAATACTGTACAATTTGTATCAGTTGAAAATCATCAAATAACGTTTTTCTGAACATTTTTGCGCTCTCAATGAATTTCCAAGTGTTGGGAATAATGTATGCTAAATAACCGTTTTTCTTTAATAATTTTTGTAACGGCATTGCATAAAATAAAAAATAAGTATCATTCAAATTGGAAGCAATTCCCCATCTCGCATATTCTTTTGATAATGAATTTATTTGTAATTTGTCCAATTTTATCCCATACGGCGGATTGCCTATCACGACGTCAAAGCCTGTAAAATTGCCGTCGTCGTCCAATACTTCAGGAAACTCGAAGCGCCACTCGAAACAGCCGCGTATTTTTTCGTTGTAAGCCGCTATTGATTTTTGTACTTTTTCGGTTAGGTCAGTCGTCTTGGCGCTCCATTCGCAGGTTTTGCTTTCAAAAAAATTAAAACTTTGCCTATGCCATTCTAAATCGTTTCTCACGTTTTTCAGTTTTTGATAATCGGGGTCGCGGGCATTATTGATTTGATAAAAAACAGCCTTTTCGTTTTCTATATTTTTGATGATTTGCCTTTTGGTTTTCCTGTTGTCGCATTGTTTATAAAGCGCAACCCATTCTTTGTATTTTTTCGTTGCTTGTTTCACCTTATGTTCCAATCCGGATACATCCTGGTATTTATCCGCCAAATCGAATCGACTCATTAATGAGTTGCCGCATTTGATATTGATATCGATATTGGGCAGGGTTTGCAGTAGGGGCAACTCTTGCGGTTGCCCTGTATTTGTGGCAGGGGCAAGCCCAGCCCCTACAATATAATACGTATGTTTCAACAATTCAATCCACAGGCGCAACTGACATATTTTTACCGAGTTGGGATTTATATCCACGCCAAACAAACATTTTTCGATGATGGTTTGTTTCTCTCGAAAAAAAGTCTCCTGTACCCGTTGGCTTTCCGCATTAGCAGGATGGTAGTTAAAGTAGGCGCCCTCAAAGTCGGTAATCATCAACTCGTCGTTTTCTACCGTTACGCGATAGTCTTTTAGTTTTCTCCCGTTTTTATCGGTCAATATGCCCAATTCCGATTTCAGATATATCATTTCGTTCAAAGCCGATACAAGAAAATGTCCCGAACCGACTGAAGGATCGCATATACGTATCTCATTGAAAATAGCGTTTGCCTCGACGACGTCGTCCGTATTGTTTCCGATGTGATTGTATACGTCGTTAATCGTTTGACAATTCCATCTCTTTACTTCGTTGAATTTCTGTATCACTGCCCGTCCGATGGTTTCGCGGCACATATACATGGTAATGAACGATGGCGTAAAAAAAGAGCCTTCCCTGTAGCCGTTGATCTTTTCAAAAATCAAACCCAAGACCGATGCCGAGATCAGCGGTTTGTTTTCGTCCTGAATATCTTCCGATGCTTCGCTATTGAAATCGTAGGCGTCTAAAAATCGCAACAGGTATTCTAATGGGCGCATTTGGGGCGTATGCGATACGCCCTTACTGTGCAACACCGATTTGGAATACAATGCTATAGGGGCAGTATTGCTTAAATTGCTGACGTCTATTGCTATGTCTTCTAAGAGCGTTTTCTCAAAAAGCGAACTGTTAAGATAGGGAACGTACGCAAACCGTATTTTCAGACTGTCGGGACGTTCGTCGGTTTTGCGCGCCAGCACAGAAAAAAACAGGCTGCTCACGTCGCCGTAGTCGCTCAGTTTGTTGACTGATAAAAAGGCACATTCCCTGTTGTCGTTATTAAACTTCACGATTTGCGCTTCTAACAGTTTTAGAAAAAGAAGACGGTTAATCCATGTGATTGCCAAATCGAAAGCGGCATTAAATAGCCATTCTTCGCGATTGTCGCCGTATACCGGGTTGTTCAACAACTCTGTCTTGTCTAACGAATCAATCCTGACCATGGCGTTTTCGATAAGCGAACCGGCATCGCGCCGTCCTTCTTTTTTGCGTCTAATAAACTTTTGTTGCCTCTCTTTCACTTCTTCCAAGCCGATGATATGGAGCAGTTCGGTGTAAAACGCCCGGTTCAGTTGGTTGTTGTCGCCTGCAAAGGGCAGTTTGAGCAGATGCGTTGGCGAAAGAAACTTGTACAGCGCAATCAGGTTGCGGTCGTCGTCCCTGTCGGCGCTGCGGATCATTTTCTCATAGTGGCGGACGTCAAAATGCGTGTATTGTATTTTATGGATATGACGGTCGATGGCGGGCGCGGCGACGTCGCAGTAGAACGTTTCGGTTCGGATCGCCGCCGACGTTTTGTTTTCAAACGCATTGAATTGCTTCACTAATTCCGCGTCGCTCCCGAAGGTATCTTCAAAATTACAGGCGTCGAACACAAACCATTCATAGACATTGGTAATCATCAGATAGCGCAGCTCTAAATTTTTCTCTGTCTTACGTTCTCTCAGATAATACAATACCAATTCCTGCAAGGATTTGACGTTCAAATTTGGGCGACCGCAAGGGTCGCCCCTACAAATTATGCCTGTTTTGTTCATACCGGGCGAATTCAATTCGCCCAAACGTATCATTTCTGTTTTGTTTGCCGGGTTTTTTGTTTCGATCAATACACCGACGGCAGACGTTGTCTCGTTGTTATTATGAATGACTAAATCCGTCCGTCCTTTTATATTAATATAGTGCTTGTCTCTGTAATAGACTGCATTCAAAAAATCCTTGAGGATATTTTTATGATACTCCTCGTTTTCATTCGGATTCATCCGGTCAAGCAAAGTAACAAACTCTTTCTTGAAAAGCTCAATTTCTTTCCTCTCCGGCTTTTGTTTCAGGAAAGCGGGGTTTAATGCCTGTTTGGGGGATTTTATGTTTGAAAACAATTTCCTTCCAATTTAACTTGAACATTCATATATACTAATTATTTATAGCGGTATGTTTGAGCAATGCGAAGATTTCCTGTTTTATCATATTACACTCATCTGTTTTAAATTCATTTTGATACAAAAATAACTAAAAAAACGACCGAATGATTGTTGATTCGGAAAAAATGTCCATATTTACACAATTTTTATGTTGTTCATATGAAGAAATATATTTTTTGGGGAATATGCATGATGGTAACATTGGGTTGCAGCGATAAGAAACAGGTGGATCTGTTAGTGTATAATGCGGTGATTTATACTGTAAATGAACATTTTTCCAAAGCAGAAGCTTTTGCAGTGAAAGATGGACGTTTTGTTGAGATAGGCAGCGCTGCCGGTATTCGTGCCCGCTATGTTTCCGATCTGGAATTAGATATGCAGGGAGCGCCGGTTTATCCCGGTTTCCACGATGCGCATTCTCACTTTATCTCTTTGGGTAAAAATTTATCCTTAGCCAATCTTAGGGGAGCAACCTCTTTCGATGAGGTGTTGGAGCGTATTGCCGCCCATTATGCTGCTTATCCTTCGGAATGGCTCATAGGTGTTGGCTGGGATCAAAATTTATGGCCGGAGAAGCGATTTCCCACCAATGAAGAACTTAACCGGCTGTATCCGAATACGCCTGTAGTACTCAGACGTGTAGATGGACATGCCAGTATTGCAAACGAAGAAGCCATCCGGCGTGTGGGACTTAAACCGGGAGATGCCACCATCCTTTCTGGCGAAGCCCCTGTAATACATGGATCTTTTACCGGTATATTTCTGGAAAATACAGCCGACCGTTTTTGGAGTGTTATTCCCGAGCCTTCAACAGAAGAGTTGATTAACTGCATCTTACGTGCAGCCTCCCTATGCTATCAAAATGGGCTTACTTCGGTAAACGACGCCGGATTGCCTTTGTCGTCGATTCAACTGTTAGACACATTGCAACAATCCGGACTTCTGTCGTTAAGGATAGACGCATGGATAGATCCTTCGGAAGATAATTTCGAACGCTTTAAGGCGCCCTATCGAACAGACCGCCTGACTGTAAGCTGCCTCAAACTCTATATGGACGGAGCCTTGGGGTCGCGAGGAGCATGGATGCTGACTCCATACAATGACGATCCGACCACATCAGGTATTCGCGTCATTACCGACGAGCAGTTTCTGGCTTATTGCCAAAGGGCATACAATGCCGGATTGCAAGTAGCAACCCATTGCATAGGCGATGCAGCCAACCAAAACACAATCAGGCTTTATGCAAATTTCTTGCAAGGTGAAAATGATTTACGTTGGCGCATAGAGCATGCACAGATTGTCGCTCAGGCAGATTTTGAAGATTTCAAACGATATTCCATCATTCCCTCTGTGCAACCTACCCATGCCACTTCCGACATGTTTTGGGCAGGAGACAGGGTAGGCAACAGGTTACAGGGAGGCTATGCGTTTCGTACATTGAAAGACCAATTGGGATGGTTTCCCTTCGGCACCGATTTTCCGGTTGAAGAAGTCAATCCCATCCATACGTTCTTTGCAGCAGTCTTCAGGAAAAATTTGGATTTTTTACCTGAAGGCGGGTTTCAGATCGAGAATGCCCTTACCCGTGAAGATGCATTGCGCGCCATGACTATCTGGGCAGCCAAAGCTTCATTCGACGAAGACCGGAAAGGTTCCATCGAACCGGGTAAATGGGCTGATTTTGTGGCATTAGACAGAGATATTATGACAGCCGACGAACAGGATATTCCCGAAACAAAGGTGGTTTCAGTCTATATCGCCGGCGTAAAAATGGAATAATCATGACACAAACAATTACTTAATAACATAAAAAGCAAAACAATGGGATCAAGACGAGCTTTGATAGCAACCGATGTGAATTGTACGATTCTGACACAAAACAAGAAGAAGAGGCAACTCATTTTTTTATGGTATCGGACACGAATTGATACAGTTCACAGGGAAGGGATTCAATATTTCATTCATTAAAGGCAACAGTATGGAGCAGTTGACAAGTCGGTTACTTAAATTCTTGGTAGAAGCGCTTTGCTATGCCAATCAACTGAAGCTCATATTCAATTTTCATTTTTTTATTTATGACTGGAATTATTTTTGATATTAAACGCTTTGCCGTACACGACGGACCGGGAATACGTACTACCGTATTTCTGAAAGGTTGTCCATTGCGTTGCAGTTGGTGTCATAATCCGGAAGGTATCGGACAAACACCCTGCAACGTCAACAGAGTGTTGAAATTGAACGGTCGAAGTTTTACAAAAGAAGAAACGATCGGTTATGAGATCTCACCAGATAAGCTATTTGCCGAGCTGGAAAAAGAACGCGTTTTTATGGATGAATCCGAAGGAGGCGTCACCTTTTCTGGCGGCGAACCTCTTAGGCAACCCGATTTTCTGATAGAAATATTAAAGATTTGTAAATCAAAAGGCATACATACCGCTGTCGATACATCATTCTATGCCAAATGGGAAAAGATAAAGGTTGTTTCGGCTTTTGCCGATTTGTTTCTGGTCGATTTAAAACTGATGGATAGCGCTGCACATCAACATCATACAGGCGTTTCCAATGAGTTGATACTTGATAATATCAGGAAGTTGACTGCTACGGGCGCTTCTGTCATCATAAGGATTCCGATGATTCCGGACGTAACGACTACGAACGAAAACACAACACAAAGCATCTCATTTTTACAGACGCTAAACGGCAAAATCAAAGAAATCCATCTGCTGCCCTTCCATGCAACGGCAAATGAAAAATACAGACGGGTAGGCAGGGAAAATCCGTATGAACAACAACAATCATTACAAAAAGAAGACATAAAAGAAATTGAACGACAGTATATAAACGCCGGTTTTATTGTCAAAATCGGAGGATAAATTTTAATTATGAATAATGAATAATTGAATTAAACTTTAAATATCGAACTTTAAAATTTATAAAACAATATGACACCAAGAATCAACAAATTACGCAATCAAAGTTTGCAAGCCGTATACACTATTTCGGCTGAAAGAGCGATCCTTGTAACCGATTTTTACCAAAACCTTGTATCGCTTGCCGATTCGATACCGGTACAACGCGCCAAGGCTTTCCATTACATCCTTTCGAATAAATTCATTTGTATCAACGACGACGAATTGATTACAGGCGAAAGAGGTCCCGCTCCCAAAGCAACCCCGACCTATCCGGAAATCAATCTTCACTCGTTGCAGGATCTGGACATATTGAATACGCGCGAGAAGGTATGGTTCAGAGTCGATACCGAAACCCGCGACACGTACGAAAAGGTGATCATTCCATTCTGGAAGGGCAAATCGAACCGGGAACGTGTGATGAACAATATGCGTCCCGAATGGCATGACGCCTACCATGCAGGGATTTTCACCGAATTTATGGAGCAGCGCGCACCGGGGCATACCGTTGCAGGCAATAAGATTTATCAAAAAGGAATGCTTGATATTATCCTCGATATCAAGGAAAGCCTTGCAAAATTAGACTTCCTGAACGATCCGAAGGCGTTCGACAAACAGGAAGAGTTGAAAGCCATGCAAATTGCAGCAGAGGCGCTTATCCTCTTTGCCAACCGCCATGCCGATAAATTGGAGTTATTAGCTGATGAGGAAAAAGACGCCGGGCGAAAAGCAGAATTGCTTCAGATGGCAAAAGTATGCCGGAACGTACCTGCTAACGCTCCTGAAACTTTCCACGAGGCTTTGCAATATTACTGGTTTGTGCATTTAGGGGTCGTGACCGAACTGAATCCCTGGGATTCGTTCAATCCGGGCAGGCTCGACCAACATCTTTATCCGTTCTATCTGAAAGAAATAGCTGCCGGAACGCTTACGCGCGATAAGGCAATAGAGTTATTACATGCTTTCTGGATCAAATTCAACAACCACCCCTCGCCTCCCAAAGTGGGTATCACGGCTGAAGAGAGCAATACGTACACAGATTTTGCCCTGATAAATGTCGGCGGCGTCAAACCTGACGGCTCGGATGCAGTCAACGAAATGTCTTTTATCCTGCTTGATGTGATTGAAGAAATGCGTCTGTTGCAACCCAGTTCGATGGTCCAGTTGAGCAAGAAAAATCCCGACCGTTTTATCGACCGTGCCGTAAGAATCGTTCAAACAGGATTCGGACAGCCGTCTATTTTTAATACCGAGGCTATCATTCAGGAACTTGTGAGACAGGGCAAAGATATCATCGACGCCCGCAACGGAGGATCAAGCGGTTGTGTCGAAACAGGCGCTTTTGGTACAGAAAGTTACATCCTGACAGGGTATTTCAACCTGCCCAAAATCCTTGAAGTAACGCTGCATAACGGCTTTGATCCCCGTACCCGTAAACAAATCGGTCCGGAGACAGGTCATCCCGAATCATTCCGTACGATGGACGACCTGTTGCAGGCTTTCAGAAAACAGGTAGCGCATTTTGTGGAAATTAAGGTAACAGGAAGCAATATCATTGAAAAACTGTTTATGACCCATATTCCAACTCCTTTCCTGTCATTGATCATAGATGATTGTGTGGCTAACGGCGCTGACTATATCGCAGGCGGATCGCGTTACAACACAAACTATATACAAGGCGTAGGTATGGGAACTGTAACCGATTCGCTGACAGCCATCAAACATAATGTTTTCGACGAAAAAACGGTCACCATGAAACAACTGTTGAATGCGTTGGAAAATAACTTTGAAGGCGACGAAGACCTCCACTTCAAATTGGTCTATGAAACCCCTAAATACGGAAACGACGATGACCGTGCCGACAACCGGTTGCGCGATGTGTTTGAGATATACTACCATGCCGTAAACGGTCTGAAAAGTCCGCGAGGCGCCGACTATCGCATTAATTTATTGCCTACTACGTGTCACGTTTATTTCGGGAGCGTTATGCAGGCGAGCGCTGACGGACGATTGGCAGGCGTACCTGTTTCGGAAGGCATTTCACCTGTACAGGGAGCTGATTGTAAGGGGCCTACATCCGTTATTAAGTCGGCCGCCAAAATCGACCATCTGCGAACAGGGGGCACCTTGTTGAACCAGAAGTTTACCCCGTCATTCTTTGAAGGCGACGAGGCAATCCGAAAATTATCCGGTCTGATACGCAGTTATTTCCGGATGGACGGTCATCATATCCAATTTAATGTAGTCGATGCGGATACCCTGCGGAAAGCCCAGAAAAATCCGGAGAATTACAGGGATTTAATAGTTCGTGTGGCAGGTTACAGCGACTATTTCAATGATCTGGGAATCGACCTGCAAAACGAAATCATTCGGCGGACGGAACAGACGATATAGTGAGTTATGAATAATTGAATAATTGAATAACTGAATTTAGGGGCGAGGAAAACTGTGTTGTGCGTCCTAATTAAACAAATGGATAGTATAAAAAAGTGCTATTCATTTTTTTTTTTAGAAAAACAACCAAAAAATTTGTACGTTTAAAAATTAATTGTTATATTTGCATCGACAAAGCATTGAACAGGAAAACAGGATAGAACTGTGTTTGTTATAATGTCACAAAGAATTATTTTGCGTATCTCAGACATCTTGTTGGGGACAGGTAACAGGTTTATTCCTGTTTGTGAAATACATGGAGACCGGTTTCATAAAACAGCATACATTCCTGATTGCCGGCAAAGTGAGACAGGTATGGCTTTGAGTAAGTAAAAAAGCCGACAACAACAGAAGTTTGTAACTTCGACGGATGCAACAGGAAGTTATAAACTTCAAACAATAAAAATGCACAAGTCTGGAGACTTGCGCCAGATGAGTCAAATTTAAGGATGAATAAAAGAATGAATAAAACAAGTTTTTATCTACTCATTTTAAGTATTGTCTACCTTTTCGGTTGCTTTTCCTGCAGTGATAAAGAGATGCCTGAAAAAGAAGAGGTGACAGAAGAAGAAATGGAAGAAGAAGAAGAGGAAGAAGTGGTTACCACTGTGCCCTCTGGCCCCGGTTTGGTGAGAACCCAATGGAAACTGGCAGGTATTGCTGATAGCCTGTCGAATGTTTTTACTGAAATTGAACCGAGTGATTGTGAAGAATGTTATACGCTTACGTTTGATACGGAAAGTACTTTTTCCGTTTTATCAGTCATGAATGCTTTCAAAGGTGAATATACGGTTAATAATGAAACCCAAAACATATATATCGACAATTTCGAGGCAATTGAGGACATTGAAGCAGATGACGGTGAATTATTCATTGACCCTTTTTTGAAAAAGACGATACAGTCTTTTTCCCTGTCAGAGGACGAATTAAAGCTGTATTATGACAATAAACAAAAATATCTCCTTTTTAAGCTGATGATCGACTTTAAGAATATCGAAAACCTGTGGGAACAACCCTTGTCCACTATAAAAAAATGCGTTGAAGGGAAATGGAAATGGATTCATACTACTAGATGGGGCGCAAACGGAGCAATCCGTCTAACCGATGTATTTGTTGAAATCACAGAAGATCAGGTCATAATAATTAGTGAAAATTATAATTCTTTACAAATAACAAGCCGTTCCTTTACGTATAAATGGGAGAAAAAGAGAAAAACTTATGAGTATGTATTCCCGCTCGACTATATTACTTATGTTATGTGTAATATTGAACAGGATAATGGGTTGTATAATGAGTGGCATTTTGAACAAATACAAAATGATAGATTAATAGTCTTTTCTGACGATATTCACTCTTATGACTTTGAAAAGGACAAAATAATTCACGGAATGATTTTTATTTTTGAAAGAATCAACTCAAATAAATAATACAATATAAAACGTTTTTGACACCTTTGGCGCCAAAGGGACGCGAGTACAGGAATTCAGTATTTCACAAAAACATATAATTTTGCGATTATAATCGCAAAATTATATGTTTTTGTATGCGGAGTTCAAGATATCAGTAATTTACATATCGATCAAATAGACACTTGACGTATCCTGTTTTCGGTATCCTCAATATCGCTGATTTTATCCATTCCTATGGCTAAAACATCTACGGCTTCCGATTGGAGGACAAAACGTAAAGAGCCGTCTCTCAACTCGTCGCTATTCGAAAACACACCTTCGCCGAACACTTTCATGGCAATCACCCCTTTCCCTGCCTGATGTAATTGTTTGACGACAGGTGCAACGTTTTCCGCTTTATCGTCCATATTGACGCCATACGCATTAAAACGCACGTGCATGGTTTCTACCCAAGGCTCATTTACAGCAGTCTTCACAGCATCCAAAGAATGACTGCTCAGACCATGTGCGCGGATAATCCCTCTCTCTTTCAATTTGTCGAATGCCGTCATATAATCGCTGTAGTCGGTACTCCAGGTACCTGAAAACATCCAACCATGCAATTGAAGACCATCTATATAGTCCGTTTGTAATTCCTCAAGGAAACGCATTATTTCGGATTCCGTTTCTGCTCCGGGACGTTCACCTTCGTCGGTTGGTCTCCGTCGGGGAGCTAATTTGGTAAAAAGCACATAATCATTGCGCGGGTAAATTTTGAGGGCTTCGCTGACACAGGCATGCGTACCATACGAATCAGCCATATCAAACATACGTACACCGCGTTCGTATATTTGGCGGACGAACTGTACTGCTTGATCGTGCCCCAAACGTGTCAAATTGGATTGTTTATTTCCACCTCTGATCCCTGTTCCCATAGCTAAGCGTGGTACTTTTATACCTGTTTTTCCCAACTCCACTAATTCATACGGGTCATGATTTGCTATCCCTGTCATACAACCCTGTAGCATTACTGCTCCCATTCCTGTCGCAGCTGTCCTGATAAAATGACGTCTTGAATATTTCATATTTCATTCATTAATTTAAATTATCATAGCAAAAATAAGCAAACATTGGATTTTTACAAAAAAAATCAAAAAAAAATCAATCATGACTTTTCAAAACAGCGAAAGGGGTTTTATGGTGACCTCACAGTTACCTTTGAAAGAAAGATGGACTTTTGGCTTCATTTTCAATATTTCAATGTTTTCCCTGCTGAATTGATATAGCCGATTCTTCCGGCGATATACGTTATTTCATCGCCTTTGTTCAGTTTCACGGGTTTGGTGTAGATACGCATATTACCCTCCCCAATACTATATGATAGGGTGACTGTTTCGGATGGATTTTTAATAACAAAAAAACCATCTCCGGAGATTTCGGCTTCGGGGAGGTCTGTTACAGGTTGTTCACCCCCAGGGCGCGCCCGTCCGATAAAAAATGTTTCACCTTTCGTCGCCCAGTTTTGATTGTATTTGTCAATCCATTCATTTCGAAAAGCTTCACGCATCTGTTCGAGTTTGGTTGCATAACGCGGGTCATCGGCCAGATTGTTTATGTTATGCGGATCTTCTAAACAATCGTAGAGTGATTCGGCAGACGCAGGCGAGGCGAACCACAACATCTGAACCGGATCCAGTAATCCCTGATCTCTCATCTCTTCCAATTTCACCATCAT
>Ga0099364_10002944_pt1 | contig 26879 bp, 20 predicted proteins | sample TergutTh196P3_FD_73070 | JGI IMG/M metagenome (GOLD analysis project Ga0099364, IMG submission 73070) | Microcerotermes parvus P3 segment gut microbial communities from Pointe-Noire, Republic of the Congo - Th196 P3 | ecosystem: Host-associated > Arthropoda: Insects > Digestive system > Gut ... | reverse complement strand
CCAGCTCGCTCGCCGAGAGCTTTCTGCCCTCCCCCGCCAAGTCGTATTTACCCTCCCGGAAGAACTCGCTCGCCGCCGCGTCCATGGCGAGGCTTATCTGCGCGCCCGGCTCGTAACCGGCCTCCGAGATAGCGTCCGTCAGATATTTAAACGCCTCCGAGTTCGTCTTGAAGTTCGGGGCAAATCCCCCCTCGTCACCTATAGCCGTTTGATGTCCCGATTTGTTCAGTATCTTCTTGAGCGCGTGATAGGTTTCAGTTCCCATTCTGAGAGCCTCCGCGAATGTGGACGCTCCGTGGGGAACCAGCATACACTCCTGAAAATCGAGATTATTATCAGCGTGAGCTCCGCCGTTCACCACATTCATCAGCGGCGTCGGCAGCAGGTACGGGCCGAGACCTCCCAGGTATGCGTAAAGCGGCAGATCGTGGTCGGCGGCGGCCGCGCGCGCGACGGCGAGAGACACGCCGAGTATCGCGTTAGCGCCCAGCCTGCTCTTGTTCTCCGTTCCGTCGAGATCGATCATCAGGCTGTCTATGCCGGCCTGGTCGGACGGGTCAAGCCCCAGAAGCTCCGGTTCTATCACATTGTTCACATTATCGACAGCCTTTAATACTCCCTTGCCGCCGTATCTCGCGCCGCCGTCGCGGAGCTCTATCGCCTCGAACGACCCGGTCGACGCGCCGCTTGGGACGGCCGCCCTCTCGACGATGCCGTTGTCAAGCCACACCTCCGCCTCGATGGTGGGGTTTCCCCTTGAATCGAGTATCTCTCGTCCGCGGACGCCTACTATTTCACTCATTGCCGCTCATCTCCCGTTCGCCAGGGCAGTTCATCCTCACCGAGACGCCTGTCCTCGGCAATCTTGCACGATGCTCCCCCGCGCTTCAAGACCGCCTCGTCGACAGTCAAAACCTCGGCTGTGATAAGCCTGCGCGGGAAAGCCACCTCTATCTTGTCGCCGTCTTTGACGTCAGCGGACGGTTTAACCGGTTTACCGTTCAGTCTTACGGCCCCGACGGACACCATCTCCGCCGCCGTAGCCCGGCGCTTTACGAGACGTGAGAGTTTAAGAAATCTGTCAATCCTCATACCCACGATCTCCGCGACGAGTAATATTTGCCAACTCTCGACTCTCCATTCTCAACTCGACAAACGCTTTATGCGTTTGTGCTAGTCCAGAAAATCCTTCAGTCTGCGGCTTCTGCTCGGATGACGCAGCTTGCGCAGCGCTTTCGCCTCTATCTGCCTGATGCGCTCCCTCGTAACGCCGAAACGTTTGCCGACGTCTTCGAGCGTATGGGCGTGGCCGTCCTCCAGTCCGAAACGGAGGCGCAGCACCTCGCGCTCCCTCTCGCCGAGATCGGCCAGCATCTCCTCCAATTGTTCGCGGAGTATCAGACCCGCCGCTACTTCCTCGGGATTCGGCATCTCCTTGTCTTCGAGGAAATCACCAAGCTGGTTGTCCTCCTCCTCGCCTATCGGAGTCTCCAGCGATACCGGTTCCTGAGCAATGCGCTGAATTTCTTCCACGCGGTCGGAGGATATATCCATCTCGGCGGCTATCTCCTCCGCCGTGGGCTCGCGGCCCAAACGCTGCACGAGCTGACGCGATATGCGTATCAGTTTGTTTATAGTCTCGACCATGTGAACAGGTATGCGAATCGTTCGCGCGTGGTCGGCTATGGCTCTCGTAATAGCCTGGCGTATCCACCACGTCGCGTATGTGCTGAATTTGAAACCCTTCTGGTAGTCAAATTTCTCGACCGCGCGGATTAGACCCAAATTTCCCTCCTGAATAAGATCCAGGAACAGCATTCCCCGGCCGATATATTTTTTCGCTATGCTGACCACAAGGCGCAGGTTGGCGTCAACGAGGTGCGCCTTCGCTTTCATATCTCCGGCTTCAACGCCTTTAGCCAGCTCCACCTCTTCTTCCGCGGTGAGAAGCGATATTTTGCCTATCTCCCTGAGATACATGCGCACCGGGTCGGACAGCGGCAATTCATCAAGCGCCGCGTCGTCCTTGACGGACAAAAACGGCATCGCCTCGTCCTCGATCTCGTCCTTGGCTTTCGGTTCGTCGACGACGTCAATTCCCAGTTCCATTATATTGAGATAGATATTGTCCAGTATTTCAGGCGACAGAATCTCCTTGGGCAGCTTCTTCTCTATCTCTTCGTAGGTCACGAATCCCTTTTCTCTGCCCGTGTGCAGGAGATCTTTGATGCTCTCTATGTAATCCATCATCTCCTCGACAGGTATCTCGGCTGTCACCGGCCCGACCGAAGAGTCCAAAACGTCGATGGAATCTTCCAGCTCCCGCGCCGGCATGTCCAATTCCATACTCACATCCGCTTTATCCTCCACGGCCGTCTCATCGAGAACATCTATTTTTTCATCCATATCCTATCTCCCCCCCTTTAACTTTTGCGCCAATTCGCGAAATTCCGCCGTCTGCTCCGCTTCCGCCTCTCCGCTTATCACCAGCGGTTTAAGGAATTCATACCTGCGGCGCATCGCTCGTTCGCGAATGTCCCCCAATACTCTTTCGGCGTGCTCCGGCCTCAAACCGGTTCCCGCAATCACAGCGTCTCCGCGGGCCACTCGCTCGAAACAGACCATTTCCCCGATTTCGCGCCACCTCGACTCCAAATCCTCGGGGGAATCTCCCGACATAAGGGCGCTCGCAACACCGCGCGTCGCCTCGTCCGAAAAAAAATGTATCAGCTCTCCGCAATTCCATCGAGACCTGAGCGTTTCGTTCCGCCACAGCAGACTGCAAAAAGCGCATTCCAAATCGAGCGCTTGTTTCTCGCGTTCGTTATACCCTTCATTTATATATACGTTTGAGGAGCCCTCAATACCTTCTTCGTAATTTGCCGATTTAAATTTATTATTTTCCGCGTATACGGAATTTCGTTTCATCTCTCTTCTGCGGGCGTCAATTTCGCGTTTCAGTTCGTGTTCGAGGATTCCGAAACCTTTTGATAACTTGGGTAATTGTTCGAGGATATCCAGCGGGGGAAGGGAGGCAAGTCCCAAAAGTATTTCCTCTCTTGCCGCTATCGCCCGTCCGGGAGTTCGCAGTTCCTTTTTCTTTATGAAGACGTGGTACAAAGGAAGCGGAAGCGCGCGAGCGACAGCGCTCTCGAATTCCTCCGGCCCATCCTTTTGCGACAGCAAATCGTCGGGGTCGAGCCCATGCGGAAGCATAACGACGCGAACCTCGACGCCTTGCCTCTGTAAGATATACATCCCTCTGATCGCGGCGGACTGCCCCGCTCCGTCCGCGTCGTAGGAAATGTAGCACAGGTCGGCGAAACGTTTTATCATCGCGGCCTGTTCCTCGGTGAGCGATGTGCCGCAAGAGGCGACGCTTTCGGTGAAACCGGCCAGATGCGCCCTTATCGCGTCCATGTATCCCTCGACCAGAATGACCCTGCCGCGTTCCCGTATCGTCTTTTTCGCGGCGTCAATGAGATAAAGGATTCTTCGCTTGTTAAACAGGGGGCCTTCGGGGCTGTTGACATACTTCGCGCCCTCGCCGTCCAGGAGTCTGCCGCCGAACGCGACTATTCGCCCGTTATCGTCGTTCACGGAAAACGTAATCCTGCCGCGAAAACGATCGTACTCTCCCCTGTCGCCCTTTATAGTAAGGCCCGATTCGATCGCCGCCTCTTTGAAACCGAGCGAGGCAAGCCGCTTCGTCAGAGCGTCCCAGGACTGCGGGGCCCAGCCCAGCCCAAATCTTGACGCTTCCTCCGGGCCGATGTTCCTGCGAGCGAGGTAAGCCCGCGCGGCTTCGCCTCCCGCGCCCTCCAGCGACGAAGAAAAAAAAATTTTCGCCTCCTGGAGCGCGGAACGCACGTCTCGAATTGGTTTGCCCTGTTTGGCGAATCCCCGCTCCGACAATTGTACGCCGGCCTTGTCCGCTAAATATGCCAGGGCTTCGCGAAATCCCAAGCCCTCCGTCTCCATGATAAATGTAAAGATATCGCCGCTTTTGCCGCAGCCGAAACAGTGATACGTCTGCCTGTTCTGCTGCACGCTGAACGACGGGGTTTTCTCCTTATGGAACGGGCAAAGCCCCACAAAGGAATTGCCGGCTCGCTTGAGCCTTACGTAGCCGCTTATTATATCGACAATATCTATCCGGGATTTTACCTCTGAAACGTCGTCAGCCATACCAAACGCCCCATTTGGAAGCGGGCGCCGGTGATAAAACGACGAGCGCCCGCGTCAATACAAACTTAATTCGCATTAACCGAAAAACTTAATTTTGTTTAATGCGCAACGGCCGTCCCCGCCTATTTCAGGAAGAGCGGAGACGAGAAAAGCGGAGCCATTACGAGCGCCACGACGGTCATGAGCTTTATCAGTATGTTGAGGCTCGGTCCCGACGTATCCTTGAACGGATCGCCGACCGTGTCGCCGTTGACTGCCGCCGCGTGCGCGTCCGAACCCTTGCCGCCGTGATGACCGGATTCGATGTATTTTTTGGCGTTGTCCCACGCGCCGCCGGAGTTAGCCATAAACAGAGCCATCATCACTCCTGTGACGATAGCGCCGCCAAGCAGTCCGCCGAGCGCCGCCGGGCCAAGGGTATAGCCCACGGCCACCGGAACGACAACCGCCATCAGACCCGGGATTACCATCTCTCTCAAGGCGGCCGCGGTCGATATGTCGACGCACTTCTCATATTCCGGACGGGCGGTTCCTTCCATTATTCCCGGTATCTCGCGGAACTGGCGGCGGACTTCCTCTATCATATGCTCCGCAGCGCGGCTGACGGCCTGTATCGACAGGGCGGAAAAAATGAACGGCAGCATTCCGCCGATGAAAAGGCCCACCATGACGTACGGGTGCATGATATCAATACCTTCTTCAGTCAGCTTTGTAGCGTTCGCATACGCCACGAACAGAGAGAGCGCCGTCAAAGCAGCCGACGCTATTGCAAGCCCCTTACCCACAGCGGCCGTGGTGTTGCCGACGGCGTCGAGTTTGTCCGTTATATTGCGCACATTCTCAGGCATCCCGGCCATCTCGGCAATACCTCCGGCATTATCGCTGATGGGACCGTAAGCGTCGACAGAAAGCACCATGCCGGTTATCGACAACATGCCCACCGCGGCGCAGGCTATGCCGTACATACCGCCGTTCGGACCGGTCTTCTCACCGAAATAATATCCAATCAGCGTGGCCGCGCAGATAAATATCACGGGAGCAACCGTCGATTTCATTCCGACCGATATGCCCGCCAGTATGTTTGTGGCCGTGCCGGTCAGGGACGCAGCCGCCACGTCTTTAACCGATTTATAGTCTTCCGACGTGTATATCTCGGTGATCTTGCCTATGATGACGCCGCAGACGACTCCGCCCATCACAGCCCAAAACAGGTTCACGTCATTGGCGAAACACCATCTTGTGAGGAAATATGTGCCGATCGCCATGAATATGCCTGTGGAATAAAGCCCCATGTTGAGGGCATTTTGAGGGTTGCCGCCCTCTTTCACTCGGACGAAAAATGTTCCAAGAAGCGCCGCGAGTATGCCTACGCCCGCCAGCAGCATCGGATATATCAGGCCCGTGGTACTGAAGGACAGGAACCCGATCGCCATAGCCGCCAAAATCGCGTTAACGTAGCTCTCAAAAAGATCCGCGCCCATGCCGGCAATGTCGCCGACGTTGTCGCCGACGTTGTCGGCGATGACCGCCGGGTTACGCGGGTCGTCCTCCGGTATACCGGCCTCGACCTTGCCCACCAGATCCGCGCCTACGTCGGCAGCCTTGGTGTAGATACCGCCTCCGACGCGGGCAAAGAGCGCTATGGAACTCGCTCCAAAACCAAAAGCAGCTATAGCTTCCACGTCCCTGAATATCATATATGCGCCGAATACGCCGAGGAGTCCGACGCCGACCACCGCCATTCCCATGACGCTGCCTCCCCTGAAGGCGACGCCGAGGGCTTCGTTCATACCTTTGAGAGCCGCGAAAGTGGTCTTACCATTTGCTTTCGTCGCCACACGCATTCCGATATATCCCGTAAGCGCGCTGCAAATTGCTCCGCTGACGAAAATAATCGCCGTCACCGGGTTGATAAAGTACGCGAGAATAGCGGCGACAATCACCATAAAAAAGACCAGCGCCTTGTATTCCCTGTAGAGAAAAGCCATTGCCCCGCTTTGAATGATACCCGACAGCTCCTTGATTTTTTCGTTGCCGACTTCGTAGGCGTCCAGCTTCTTAGCGGCGTAATACGAGTACGCAAGAGCGCCTAAGGATACGATTGCAATCAGCGCGTAATACAAACCGAAACCTTCCATACTAATACTCCCCTTCCTGAATATAGAAAAATTATCCACATATTCCCACTTTATATTTTACTATCAATTCGTTCTAAAGAGAACAATAAATTATAATTCTATTTTTTTAAAAAAATTTTCCGTAGAATCGCTGAATAAAAAATTTTCGTTTTGCATCATTTCAATAAAAAATGCAAATTGAATTTTTCTTATGAAGCAAATATATGATATTATTTCGGATATTTAAACTGTGAGAAATTTTGTTATTTCAGTACTGTAAATTTATTGGGTTTTCTTCGGAGAGTGCGGGTATGGTAAGAGACGTATTAATGTGGGAAGACACTTCGACGCAAACATTGGACGAGACAGCCGAGGAATCCGAGGGCGCTGTAATAAGAACCCCCACGGACACCCTCCAAGACAGCCGCGGCATAATCGCAAGGGACGTCAAAACTAAAAAAGGGGCCGTGCTGCTGCCCGCCGGGGTCGATATTGCCCTGTTCGCGACAGCTATGAAAACGATAGTCCAGCGTATGAAGCAAGAAGGCATTGAGCACGTATATCTCCGCGTGCATCATGAAATTTCGGACTCGGAACTCAACAAGATTATTGAAAAAGTTTACACCGAAGGATCGGGGACGGTGGGCAAGGAGAAAGCCGCGACGGTAATCAAGGGCGTCGGCAATATGTTCCGGAATATCCGCGAGGAGGAGATCTCGCCTGAGATGATCGGCGCCATCTCCAACATGAGCATGGATCTCACCGAAGATCTGCTCAAGAATCCGAATATAGCCTTCTCGCTTGGCAAAGTCAAAGAAGCCGACGAATATACGTTCGTCCACTCCTTCAACGTGGCGGTACTGACGGGATACCTCGTCGGCAGGCTTCATCCCGGCGACAAGGAATACCTTCACCGCGTTGTTATGGGAGGCTTGATTCACGATATGGGTAAAGCCAAAATCTCGAACGAGATATTGAATAAACCCGGCGCGCTCACAGCCGAGGAGTTCGCCGAGATGAAAAAACACACTAATTACGGAATGGTGATGGCGCTCAAAGCGGACGTCAGAGATCCGGTTCTGATAAACATTATCGGAGCGCATCACGAAAAATGGTCCGGCAAGGGCTACCCCAAGGGAACCAAAGGAACCGAGATACCGGAGGCCGCCCGTATTGCCGCCGTCGCCGACGTGTTCGACGCCCTCACGGCAAAACGCGTCTACAAGAGCTCGATGTCGTCCAGGAACGCCATAACGCTGATACTCAAGGACGCGGGCATACATTTCGACGCAAAGGTTGCGAGGGAACTTCTCGTCAGTCTCGGCCTCTATCCGCCGGGATCGGTGGTAATGCTTTCGGACGGAAGAAACGGCATCGTGGTCTCAGGAGGCGGCAAGGATTTGATTCGCCCTGTGGTTATTATTCAGGAGGACGAAAATGAATCAAACGTCCCGGTTTTTCTTGACCTCAAGACAACGCCGGACATTCGTATCTCCCACTATATCGGGCACGGTGAAAAACGCGACCTCGGGTACAATTTCAAGTAAAACGGCTACCCGCCCTCACGCTCATACTCGGTAATCCTGTCTACTTTCAGAGAGCTCCGTTCGTTCCGGACGAAGGACAGCGACAGGTATTCCTCCGTCAGGCACTTCGCAAGCTCAACGCCGGTGACCTGCGAGCCCATCGTAATAATGTTCGCGTTGTTTGACAGGACGGCGCGCCGGGCCTGATATACGTTTGTAACCAGAGCGGCGTAAGCTCCTCTGACCTTGTTCGCCGCTATTGACATTCCTATGCCGGTACCGCATATCAGAATTCCCCGATCGCATTTGCCGGAAACCACGTCTTCGGCTACGGCAAACGCCACGTTCGGGTATATGGGATCGTCGCCCCCGTAGCCTACGACTTCATGTCCAAGATCCTTTATAAAAGGCGCGAGAACAGCTTTGAACTCCATCGCGTTGGGGTCGTATCCTATCGCTATTTTCATTTTGGTTCACCCATTCGTAAAATTAAATTTTTTTCATTCAGTCCGGCCGTTCCTCGCGGTTATCTTTGATATACGCCGGGCTTTACGGCTCAGAACTCGAACACGTCCCCGGTTTCGGCGGGGCGCTCGTGCCAATAGAGCTTCCATCCGAGGTAACGGGTGACGGCTTCATGTATCACATGGGCGGATTTCGACCTCACCATCGCGACGTGGTGCTCGAAACCGTTGAGGCATAGCGTTTTGAGCAGTTTTTGCATATCAGGTACTTCAACGACGGCTATTCCTCCATCCATGTCGAACGGGAGATCTATAAATTCGCACTCGCCCACGTAGCCCTTTATGAAACCTCTCGTCTCGTCCGTTGAGATTCGGAAATAAGTCGCCTCACCGGGGAAGACCTTGCCCTTCACGGCGCCAAAGCACTTCGCGCGGTCAATCGTCCGTGACAACACGTCGAGGCTGCCGACCTCAAGCGGGTTCCCCATGAAGCTCTTAGGAAAATTCGAGCAGTGCGTGTTTACGCAGATATTCTTCTCAAGGCCGTAGTTGTTGTTCCAGTCGAGAAATCCGGGCGCTTTACCGGAAGCGAGAAGCAGCGCGTACATAGATACCGCGCCCGCAATGTCGGCTTCGCACGCGGCAGGTATAAGGCGTTCCCCCAACATACTCATTACGACGCAGACCGCGCATCCATAAATTTCTTCGAGCGAATCCCAGCACTGTATCGCAACAGCGTCGAGTTCGTCATTTTCAATTACTCTGTCGATGGCGACGGACAGTTTTACCGATTTAGCGATTACTTCCTCGGATACCTGCTCGATTTTGCCGTAGGCCATGAGTTCATCCAACCTGGTTTTATATGCCTCCTCAGTATTGTTCACCCTGAAAGCCGCGGCCATGATCTGCGACATATCCGTCGGAACGACGCTGATACCGGTGCGCTGAAGCATTTTTTCGCTGAAACGGACAGTCTGGAAAGCGGCCGGTCTCGTGCCCATCAGGCCGATGCGCGCGTTACGCAATCCGTTCACCACCCGGCATACCCCGGCAAATCGTTTCACATCGTTCTCGAATTCGTCGCTCGATACGTCGCACGTGTGGACGCTCGTGGCGGTAAACGGTATTCCAAATTGGTAAAGATTGTTGCACACCGAGAATTTTCCGCAGAACGAGTCACGCCGGTGGTCGAGGTCGACTTCAGCCGGGTAGTCGTTCGACGCCTGCACGAGCACCGGCACGTTCAAGGCCGCGCGTTTGAGCGTTTCGGCTATCGCAACCTCGTCGCCGAAATTCGGGAGCATAACGATCACCCCGTCTATTTCATCTCTGTGGCGTTTGAACAGTTCGGCGCACAACTTTGCGTGGGCGAGCGTCTCTATGGCGCCGGAGGGAGTGTCCGCCTCCTCCGTTATCACCGCTTTGAAACCAAGTTTGTCAAGCAGGGTCAACATTTGACGCCTGTCCCTTTCCGCAAGCGCGGAATGAAAAAATGCCCTCACGCCGATTATCACACCGAAAGTAATTTTTTTACCGATAACTTTCAAACAAATCGCTCCTTTCGAAAAATTACGCCGACAGCGCGGCGCGCCGCTGGACTTCCGACTGGAACTGATCCACTATGACCGCCGCTATTATCACTAAGCCCTTTATCACTATCTGCCAGAATGACGACACTCCCATCATGACCATGCCGTTATTGAGACTGGTAAGGGGGTCTCATCCCTCGATGCTCGATATCCTGCTGGAAATCTCAAGCATTCAATCCGCCGCCAGTTTCGACGCCACTTCAAAATCTGTGATCAGCGCGTTTATCCAACCTCCCTTCAAGGCAGCCCTTATGGCTTCCAATTTTTTCATACCGCCGTCCACAACCACGGTATTACCGATCTTCCTGATCTGCTCCGGAGATATTCCTATCACGCGCCTGTCGAAATTGGAATCGACCATTTTGCCCTCGGCGTCGAAATATCTCAGGCATATATCCCCCGCGGCTCCGAGGGAACGCAGTTCCTCGATATCGGCGCTGTTCGCCTCATTGCGGGACTCGCGCAGATGGTGGGAAGGACTCAGCGATCCGATACCCACGAGCAGCATGGTGGCTCTTTCATAAAGGCCGAACACGTCGCGGCACGTCACGTCATCGAGCAGAACGTTACGGCCTTCCTCCGACTCGCATATCCCCGGCAACATCAGAAACACGCCCTGGGCGCCGGTGACGCGCGCCATTGATTCGGTAAGCTGCGCCGCGAAAGATACGCTGCTGGAGACGCCGAGTCCGCCCAGCAATTGGACGATATGAGAAGTTTTGCCTGATATCGGCCCTCGCATTGCCTCCACAGCGGCGTAAAGCGTCTCGCTCCACGAAGACACCCCAACGACTTCATGAGCGCCGACGTGAACGTCAAGCCAGGACGCGGCGGCTTTCCCCAGCGCCTTAAAAAATAAATTCCCGCCATCCTCTCCACAGTCGGCCACAACAACCTCGCGGACGCCGTATTTTTTCTCAAGGTCACGCTCAAGCTCAAAGAAAATTCCCTCCGGCGCGCTTACGGAAATACGCACGATACCAAGCTCCACGCCCTGTTTCAGCATACGCGAAACGCTCGCCTGCGACAGCGACAATTGACGCGCTATAACAGGCTGGCTGAGTCTCTCCATGTAGTACATTCCGGCGACGCGTGAAATTAGACGCAATTGACCATCTGAAACATAATGAGCTCGCAAGTGTGCCTCAACACCTTATGAATATTTATACGCGCATAGAATATATATTTTACGATGGTAAAAATAATAACTACAATAACGTCTTTGTCAAGAGAAAAAAATCGGCAAATAAAAAAACGGCAAAATCCCCAAGGAAAGGACTTTGCCGTTAATTTTTTTTATTTATTCGTTACTGAATTTCAAAAATCGGATACGTTAAGCTTGGGAACACCTTTGTTCATGGAGAGCTCTAACAGTGATTTATAATCCGTCACGCATTTTTTGCCTCTGTCGCCCGACGATATAAATACGCCGATGCCGGCCACCGAGGCGTTGAACTCCCGCGCCATCAGAAGCATACCTGCTGCCGTACTGCCGCCGCGCATGAAATCGTCAACAATCAGCACCCGGCTCGATGATGTGATGAATTTCGTGCCGAGATACATCGTGCGGACGTCGCCGTTTCCGGTCGGGAAATGCACCGCGACGGCCGCGCCGTCGCTCGGCTTGTTCCTGAACCGGCAGACCGCGAGCGGCACGCCAAGCGCATAAGACGTGAAAAACGCCACGGGTATCCCCTTCATTTCCGACGTCAGAACCACGGTGGGTTTCTTGTCGTCGAAAAGCGACGCCATTGTGAAACCGAGGAAGGAAGCCCATTCAGAATCAAACAGTATATCAGTGTAGTAAACAAGTTCACCCGGTAGAAGGCGTTCGGGTACTGAAAGCAGCGCGGCGAGTTCTTTCAGTTTAGCGGCGCGGTACTCGCGTGACGGAGACGGCGTGAAATACGCTCCTCCGCTCCGCCCTCTGTCGGTTATGATGCTGCCCACGCCTTCGCTCTGCAAAGCTTCGGATATTATCTCAATATCGTCGCTGACAAGCGTTTTCGATACTCCAAAACCAGCCGCGGTTTCCGTCAGAGACATCTGTCGCGACGGATGAAGCAACATACGGGACGCTATTCTTATCAGGCGTTGCGTTCTCTTTCCTCTCACCGGCGATCACCCCAAAACCAAAATTTGCCGAACCCAATTCAGTGAGTATTTTTTTTCTCGAATAAGACGAAACATTCTTCGTATACCAATGTCCGCGTCCTCAGGCCGGAAAAAAGCAAAGTACCCTGACCCGCTGCCACATAACCCCCAAACGGCCGCCCCGGATGATAACGCGAAATCTTCCAACAGAGCGTACTCCTCCTCGTGCCCCGCGCAAACTGAAAAGTCATTGGGGATCCTTCCTATTTTCCGCCCGCTTAAAAGATTGCTCAGAACCGACGCCGCCTCGTCAAACGCCTGCTTCTCACTTGACGCGCCGATATTACAGCCATCCGCTCTCGCTTCGTCCAACGCGCGATAAGCATCCGCCGTACCGACGTTCCATGAGGGGAAGAAAATCAAACCGCTCAGATTCAGACTCTCCTCGATCCCATGCAAAATTTCTCCGACTCCGCTTGCGATCGCAAGTTCCCGCCCGCTCGCTAAAAAAGCGACATCCGCGCCAAGCGACTCAACGCCGCGGAACAATTCACCGTCTTCAAATCCGGCAACCGCCCGCGCAAGACACAAAAAAGCCGCCGCATTTCCACTGCCCGCGCCAACGCCTCCGCCCAACGGAAGCTGCTTGTGGAGAGTTATTTCAACCGGCGGCAGTGAGTCATCGCCATAAGTTTGCCTGATATAGCGACACGCCGAAGAGATAATATTCTCCCCCGGAATTTCCGCGCCCGTTACAACCAGTCTGTCACGCTCCGCCGAAAAATCCGCCCGCACAACCTCCGGCGACGGTTTCCTCCAAAATAAGGAACAAATATTGTGATAACCGTCATTTCGTTTGTCAAGGACGCGTAATGTAAGGTTTATCTTTATATCGCAGCGTCCTGTTACGAGCATCGCGTCAACATATCCACATCCGGTCGCGAACCGGCGTAATATCTATGTCATACAGGCGGAATCCACTTGAGCGTTATCCTCGTGGGGCAATAACCGCAATTCAACCTCTTTTGTGAGAAGATCCGCATAGCTGAATGAAACCGTACTGTTTTGCGATTCAACAAAAAGTGTGAAAAGACTTGGATAGGCTTCGATTATGACTCCCTGTCTGGCTTCTGCTTTTCTGCGTCCGTTGGCGGCCCTGTAAAACACTCTGGAACCTCTGTGCCGAGTGACCTGCTCTCTGATCGCGCGTAATGCATCCATCAATTATAATCACTCCTAAACGCTCATCGTATTTCAAGGATATATTAACATATATAGCGGGAGAACTCAAGAAAAGGGTGATTATTCGTCGTTTATGACCGTAAGGTTGAATTATTTGTAAGAAAAATGGGTTATTTTTTATAGATAAGTTCATTTTTTAGGCGAGAATTTTATCAAGCCACTCTTTCCAAAAAAATTAATTTCCAACTTTAAGACCGCCGTCTTTACATCGCCCTCGCACAACGCAAAGAGCAGTCAGAAATGAAATTAATTCCACGAAAAAAATTTTTGGTTAGTAAACGAAAAATTTCAAAATTTCTCAAACCGTAAAAAAACATTGCAAAACATCGAACGGGCGTGTAAATAAAAATTTTTGTATATATGGAAATATAATTATTATTTTTAATATTAATACCTTTACAACCTATTTATATATGATAAAATCGCAACTTGTGGCAATTTTTTAATTTATCGCATTTCCGATAAACCGTCACTCATACGGTTTTCTCGCAAGGAGGGGTTATTTCGAATAAATTCAGACTGCGAAATTCGCAGAAACAAGCGTCAAAGAAACGAACTATGAAAGGGAATGAGATTTTGAGAAAAAAGAGCGCATGGGGCGAAAAAACCCTTATTCTGCCGCCGGCGGCGGTAATGGCACTGGCGTTAATACCGCTGATTGCCGAGGGCAGTGATCCAATAGATAACGCGACCAGGCTTCGCGACGCCATCGCGGACAATTCGACGCCTGTTGTTACGTTGGCCGCCGATATAAACATAAACGACGCCGAAAACAACGTGGGGCTTACAATAGCGAGAACATTGACACTCGATCTCAACGGACATAAGCTTAATATTGTTTTAGGTGATTTCGCCGGAAACGGTATATCCATCGGCAACGACAGCACGCTGACTATCAAAGACGGCGGCGCCGGTTCGAGCGGTGAGCTTTACATAAAGCTTGGAAAAATAAATAACGGACATTTCGGAACCGGCGCGGGGATCAACACATCCGCAGGAAAGCTGATTATTGAAAGCGGCACAATAATAGCCGACGCCTCCGAAAATATCAGCGCGGCTATAGGCGGCGGCACAGACCAAAACGGCGGCGTCGTCGAAATCAACGGCGGCGCGGTTACGGCGCTCGCCCGATACGGCGCGGGGATCGGCGGCGGACGAGTAAGTGTTGTCAGTTATAACGGCGGTCATGGCGGCGCTATCACTATCAATGGCGGTACGGTTACGGCGACGACAAGCTCCGAGATGGGCGCGGGGATTGGAGGCATCGGCTCCTATTCAGGCTCTACCGGCGGCAGCGGCGCTATCAAAATCACCGGCGGCACGGTTACGGCCGGCAGCAATCATACGGCTATCGGTCGCGGGAGAAGTAACGACGCCGAAAACCTCAGCCCTGATATAAATATCTCCGATTACCGCTGGTGGGCAAACACCGAGAATTCCCACCCGGATAATCCCGGGAAACTCAGCGGCGCCGAGATATACGAACAGGATCTTCAACACAAATACGTTCTAATCGCGGCAATTCCCTCCGCGCCGCAAGGTTTCACAGCCGCCGCCGGGCCGGGCGAAGGGCAGGTTGTATTGGCCTGGGCCGCCCCTGAAACCAACTGGAGCGCCGTTACAGAGTATCAGGTAACGAGCGACGGTTCGAAATGGGAAAAAGCTTTAACCGACACAAGCCATATTTTCAGCGGTCTCACCGGCGGAACAGAGTATACTTTCCAGATCCGTGCGCATACTGCCGTCCTCTATGGAGCCGCGGCAAGCAAAAATGCAACGCCGACGGGCAACGGCGGAAATAACGGCGACGATATCCATGACGACGATAACGGAAACGTCGGATGTTCCGGCGGCATAGGAATCGGGGCGCTGATTCCGCCGGCGGCTTTTTGGGTTACGCGCGGAAGAAAAAAACGCCGGCAAAAATCAAATAACCTGTTGAAGTTCACTCCGGAGTAAGACCTCCATTGTAAGCGGTAAAAAATCAGCGGTAATCGAGCGGGAGGCCTCCCATTTATTGAGAGGCCGTCCTCTCTCTCCACCGTACATACGGGCAGCCGCGCAACCGGAAAATCTTCGTGGCCCTCGCGGTTAGCAACTTACGTGAAACTACATCCATCGGCGCGTCCCCTCAAGCCCAATCCTCAACTCTCACGCCTATAACCTGCGAAAGGCCCGGCTCCGCCAGCGTCACTCCGTATAACACATCGGCCCTCTCCATAGTTAACCGCCTGTGGGTCATCACTAATATCTGCCGGTCTTTGGAAGCGTCGCGGGCGAGTTCGGCGAAACGCCTGAGATTCACCTCGTCGAGAGCGGCGTCCACTTCGTCAAGCACAGCTATGGGACACGAGGCAACCTCCAGCGACGCGAACAGAAGAGCTATCGCGGAAAGCGACTGCTCGCCGCCGGACAACTGCGCAATGCTTGTGGGATGCTTGCCGGGCGGCCGGGCAACGACGTCCACCCCGCTGTCCCAAAGCGTCTCTCCCTCGATCATTTCGAGCTTAGCGTCGCCTCCTGTGAACAGCCGCTGAAATAACGCGTTGAATTTTTTGTCTATCTCTTCGAGCGCGTTCGTGAATATGGTCCACGCCTGCCCGTCAGCTTCTGAGATGAGGCGTTCAAGTTCCCTGATGCCTCCGCCGACGTCGTCGAGCTGATCTCCCAGAAACGCGAGGCGATCTTTAAGGCCGCGCTCCTCCGAGAGCACTCCCATATCAACTTCGCCCATCGCTTTGAGACTCCTGTCGCACTCCCTTATTGAACGCCGCAATTCGTCGGGGTCTTCGAGCGTCACCGCGTCCGGACCCGGGTAAGGGTACTGCTCCTCCCACGTGGACACAATCTCGGAAAGTTCACGGGCAAGCTCGGCGGCCCTTACGTTGATGTTCGCGCTTGACGCCTCAGCGTCACGCAAGGCTTCTTTCGCCGCATTCATGCGAACTCTGCGTTTTTCCCGACCGGCTGTTATCGCGTCGTAACGTTCTTTGAAATCTTCCATGCCGTGCGCGGCGTTCCGGCGGCTTCTCGCGGTCTCCGAGTAGCGTCCGGCGAGTGACGCGAGGTTTGTCCTAGCGGTTAGTATCTCCCTCCCGATTGAAGACGTTTCGTCGTCAAGTTCGGATATTTGCCTCGTTACGGCCCGAATCTCCGACGCCATCCTCTCGGCAAGCACAAAACCGGAGTGACTCTTTTCCTCGGCAATTGCGACAGCCGCTTTCAAGCTCTCTATCTCTTTCAACATTCCGAGATCGGCTTCGGTTGAAGTAACCGTCTCCGCCTCTTCCCGAAGTTCACGCAGCCTGTTGAAAAGGACAAGGTACGACGCTCCATACTCCTTCAACGAAGCCAGCACAGATTCGCGTTCGCTTTTGGCGCGCGCACGCTCCCTCATTATCTCCTCGCGCATACTGTCGCATTCACTGCGGCGAGAGGCAAGTTCCCTTATCTCGCGTGAAATTTCCTCTTTCTCAGCCGCCGCTTTGGCTTCCGCCTCCTCAAGGCGGGCGAATTCGTTCGACAGAGATTCAACCAAATTTCTCGCGGCTTCCGCTTCAGCCTCCAGTCGCGCCACGGCGCTCATAATCTCCATAGCGCGGCCCGATTTTGCCGCGCGCCCTCCCGAAATGGTTCCGGCAGGCTGAAACACATCGCCCTCCAGCGTGGCGATTGGGAGTTTAAAACCGGAGCGGACGAGCCCCTGCCCCACGCTATAGTCGTCGACAATCAACAAATCGCCCATGATGTGCTCCAGCGCGGGGCGCCAATGAGTTTCAGCCTTCACGAGATCCATCGCCCAGCCGACTATCCCGGCGTCCGGAAGGCGGTATGAATTATCCCGCGACCTCGGCCTGCTCCGCTCTAACGGGAGGAATGTCGCGCGCCCCTTCTGATTTTTCTTGAGGATTTCTATACAGCGTCCGGCTTCGTCAATCGTGTCGGTTAGCAGCATAAATTGACGCGTCCCGAGGAAAGCCTCCATTGCGACGGCGAACTCGGACGGACATGTGAAAGTGTCGATAACCGCCTTAATATTGACTTTGGCTCGTCCAAGCTTCACAGCGGACAGCACATGCTGTACGGGACGGGGATAAACTTCGGTCGCTGCCTGTTCATGAAGTTCAGAGAGGTGGTTCGTTATCCTGGACATCTCACGCCGGTTTCTCTGCAAATCGCTCGTTACCCCTTGCAGTTCCGCGAAGAAGTCTCTGTGGCGGGACGATACGCGCTCCTGATCGCCTAAGAGTTTGCCGTGCCGTTTTTCCAGCTCCTCCATCTCCTGCCTGATTGCTTTCAACGGATCGGAGCCGGCTTCGGTTTTCTTATCGCGGGATTCAAGCGCACGCGATCCGAGCGACTTCATGCGCCCCGCCATGGCGGTCATCTCGCCTTCAATCTCTCCACGCTCGCGATTGATGCTCTCGGCTCTCTCTCGTTCGGAGCGAAAGCGTTCTTCGAACAAAGCCTGCCGCTCCATTGCTTCCGCCAGGTTTTTTTTGCGAAGTTCGAGCTCATCGCGACGAGATCTGTCGGATTTCTCGCGGACTTTATCCTCTTTCTTGAGCTTATCCAGCTTGAGAGCAATTTCCGCCCGTTCGGACGTCATCCGCGCGAGTCTCCGTTCGAGGGACATGATGGACGTGCCGTATCCGTAAGCCGTCCGCGTAATACCTGCCATTGTTTCCCTTGCGATATCCATTTCTCTTATCTGATTTTGACGTAAATTTGAGAGTTCGGTTATGCCGCGCTCTATCGTTTCCATAGAGCGATTCCATCCCTGGAGCCACGCTTGTTTTATAGCCGCGACTTCACCGCAAAGACAGCGCGCTTCCTCGTTCTCCCGCGTCCGTTTCTCATTAATCCCCCGCCGCACCCAGTAGTATAATTTTCTGTATTCTTCGAGAGCGTCCAGAAGTTCCCTCGCCGCTCTCGCGCGTTCGACCTCCGGCGCTATCTCGTCATAACGCGCTCGAAGTTCCGCCGAGAAAGTACGAAGTCTCGCATACTCCTCACGCGCTTCGCCGAGGCGCCCGGACGCCTCGTCGCGCCTCCTCCTGTATGCGTCGATGCCGAACAGCGACTCCAATAACTGGCGGCGGGCGGGCGGGCGCTGCTGTATGACTTCGGCGACTTCCCCCTGCCCTATGAAGGCAAACTTGTCGCCGCCAAGCTGCCATTCCCGCTTAGTCTTGTCGAGCTCAATCAACGTGACGCGGTTTCCGTCGACGGTTACCACAGTCCCCGACTCGGCGGCGACTCTCCTGCGAATCAGCGTGACTCTCGTGTTCTCCCGCAGTTGTATTGACACGGAAGCGTCAGTCCCCTTGGAACGCGAGGCTGAACCGTGAAAGATAAGGCCTTCCTGTTTTGTGACGCGGAGTTTGGATGAATGCGAGTCGCCCAGCACCCAACGAAGCGAGTCCAGAATATTGCTCTTTCCGCTTCCATTCGGCCCTACTATGGCAGTCATCCCGGGAGAAAAGGGAAGCTCGTGCGAACCGCCGAAACTTTTGAAATCCTTAAGCTGAAGTCGTGCTATGTACAATGACGGCAGCCTCCCGCCGTTCCATCACCTCAACCCTATGAACCACCCGCAATAGCGTACCCTGAAAATCTATCTTGAACTTATCCCATGCATATTCGGGATTTTCGACGAGATAAAATCTCCGCCCAAACTCCTCTTCCCACATTGACAGGTATGTGTCGGCGACGTACCTCGCAATCGCGGGATGAAGCTCCATGAGAAACGCCTCCGAGTTCGAGCCGTTTACCGCGCGGCGAACCAGGCGTTTAATCTTCATCGCCACGGTCTCCTCGCGATCGACCCATCCGAGCCCTCCGCAGAACGGACAGCCGCGACTCATTATCGAGCGCATGTCGAGCCGCGCCCTCTTTCGCGTTATCTCGACCAGACCCAGCGTCGTAACGCCGTACACGCGGGCCTTGCATCTGTCCCCCTTGAACAGTTCCTGAAGGGATTCGACCAGTTTGTTCCTGTCATCCTGATTCTCCATGTCGATAAAGTCGATGACCACTATGCCGCCTATCGCCCGCAGACGAAGTTGCCGCGCTATCTCCTCCGCCGCCTCGAAATTTGTGTGATAGACAGTGTCCTGCAGATCCTTCGAGCCGATATACCGCCCGGTATTGACGTCGATTACGGTGAGCGCCTCCGTCTGGTCTATTACCAGATACGCTCCGCTGGGAAGCCAGACTTTGCGTTCGTGCATTTCGTCGATTGCGCGTTCCACCCCGTATACCTCGAACACCGGCATATTACCTTTGTAAAGCGACAAATCCGGCTTGGATTCGGAGGCGAATCTCTCGATGAACGCGGCTATATTGTCGAATTCGTCACGCGAATCGACCACTACTTCTCCTATGCTGTCCGTGAGTTCGTCGCGCAGTATGCGCTCGACCAGACCGATGTCCCGATGCAGGAGACACGGAGCCGAGTTCTTTTTTGCCTTCCGCTCAACCTCCTGCCACTCATCCATCAGTTCCTCCACATCACGCACAAGATGTTCCTCGTCGCAATACTCAGCCATTGTCCTTACTATCAGCCCGCAACCGTCGGGCCTGAGTCTTCGCGCGACAGCCCTGAGACGTACGCGTTCGTCCGGATCCTCTATCCGTTTCGACACGCCCACGTCACTGTTTGACGGTACAAGCACGAGATAGCGCCCGGCCAGCGAAACGCGCGGGGACACTCGCGCGCCCTTGCCTTTGTTCGGAGTCTTGAGAACCTGCACCAGCATATCCATGCCCGGTTTAATTACCATGTTCCCGACATCGTTCATGTAGAGAAATCCGTTCCTTCCGTCGCCGAGGCTGAGAAAAGCGGCGTTCATACCCGGCAGGACGCTGTCAACCTTCGCCTTGTATATCTCGCCCGTCCTCTGACGCTCAAGCATCCGTTCAATGTAAAGATTACTGAGTCTGCCCCGTTCGTCGAGAATGGCAACCCTCATCTCTTCGGGATCCATCACGTTCACTATGAGCTTTGACTCCCTGTTCTTTTGATTTTGACCGTTACCGTTCACAATAATTACTCCTCCAAAGAGGTACGATTTCGTTATTATTTTTGTCCCAGCGTCCCACCGATACTCGCCCTGCGGCGAGATCGCGCCACCCCGACACAAGCGACGCCGAAACCAGCAGCTTTACCATTCGCGAGACGCCCGACCTTTCGAGGTCTGTGACCGCTATTTCAATTACGCCGTCACCTGTCTTTGCCTGAAGCAGAACGCCCGTCGCCTCGAACTCTGACGCGATCGTTCGCGCTATGGCGTCGCACGATATCTCATTCAACGGTTCGATTATATATGATGCGTCGCGGCAAAGTTTAGCAAGTCCATCGCCGGAAACTTCCGCCGCGCATGTGATTTCAAACCCACTCGGAAGCGAAGCCTTCCACCTGCGAAATAATTCGTCGTTCCACTCGTCGAACCAAAATTCGGCGGGCTCCGATATACCCACGACGCCGACGGGTAAGGGAGGCCCGAAGGCAGTCTTTGGACGGGGCGTAAATCCCTGGGTGTATTCCATGGAAATGCCGGCTCTGCGCGCCGCTCTGGTAAACAAAATCGGAAGATCGGCGTGCGGCACAAATAACGCGGCCTCTCGTTTTGAAAAGTGAATCCGTATTCTCGGCATCAAAGATCACCCGCGCCACATCCGGCGAAATCGTTCCGCCATCCGCATCCATTGCATTGACCACCGAAGCAGTCGCCCGTCGGCAACTCGGCGAACGCGCGCTCACGCTCCCTCGCTAAAAATTCTTTCGTAACTCCGACGTCTATAATATCCCACGGCAGAGACTCGTCCAGGTTACGTGCCCGTGAGGTCATGCCTTCGGCGTCGACGCCCATGTCGCGGAACACATCCTCCCAACGCCCGACATCGAAACACTCCGTCCATCCGTCAAAGCGAGCTCCTCGACGCCACGCCTCAAGTATCACAGGACCAAGCGAAGCGTCCCCCCGCGCGAAAACACCCTCAAGAAAAGTCTGGTTCGGTTCGTGATATGACAGCGAAATTTTTTTACTTTTTACGCGTCCCTTGATATACCGCCCGCGATCGCGCAGATACTCCCGCGTCGCCTGCGGCTCCCATTGGAAAGGAGTGTGCGGTTTGGGCACGAAACCCGCGACAGACACCGCTACCTCGCCGCGCCGCTTATTTATTCGGGCATAATGGACAGCCCTGTCCGCAATGTCTATGATACCGTCAAGATCCGCCTCGGTCTCGGTTGGCAGCCCCATCATGAAATAAAGCTTCACGCGATCCCATCCGTACCTGAACACCGCATCCAAAGCCATTTTGATTTCGTCGTCCGACAAGCCCTTGTTAATGACGCGTCTCAAACGCTCGCTCCCGGCTTCGGGCGCGAAGGTCACTCCGCCGCGCCTCATTCCCTCCAGGCGCGAGGCTAATTCCACCGAAAACGCGTCCATTCTCAGGCTGGGAAGACTCAATTTTACTCTGCGGCGTTCGAGCGTCTCGCCGAAGGCTGAGATAAATTCATCGAGTCCGCTCCAATCGCACGTGGCAAGCGACAGCAGCCCAACTTCGTCCCATCCCGTGAACTTGAGCAGATCCTCGATCTGCGAGGTTACCGAATCTACGCAGCGCTCCCTTCTAGGGCGGTTGATCATTCCGGCTTGGCAAAAACGGCAGCCCCTCGTGCATCCGCGGAACACCTGAACCGCCACCCTGTCATGGATAATGCCTATGTTGGGCACGACCATGGTTCGGTTTACAAATCCCTCGTCCAGGTTCTCCACTATCGCGGCTTTGGTTCGCCGCGCCCTCGTTCCTGGCACGTAAACATTTTGTAAGCGGGACAGAGCGTCGAGTTTCTCATCTCTGGAACGCTCCTTCAGTTCCCCAAGCACGGCAAGTATTTCGGGCAGACGCGCCTCACCTTCGCCGATACAAAACGCGTCAAAGAACATTTCAAGAGGAGACGGCGAACATCCATCCCCTCCCCCGCCTATAACAATGGGATCCGAATCGCCTCTCTCGGAAGCCTTAAGCGGTATGCCTCCCAGATCGAGCATGGTGAGTATGTTTGTGGAGCACAATTCGTATTGAAGGGTAAAGCCGACGACTTCGAAATCACGCAACGGGCGAGAACTTTCGAGCGAAGCAAGCGGAACGCCGCTCGCGCGCATCTCGCGTTCCATGTCGGGCCAGGGACAGTAAGCCCGTTCCGCGTCGGCATAGTCCAACGACTTAATCAGCGAATACAGTATCTGGTATCCGACGTAACTCATTCCGACCTCGTAAACATCGGGAAACGCGAGGCAAATACGAACAAAGCGGCTGTCGCGGGGAATATTCTTGATCGAAGAACCCCACTCTCCGCCCGTATAACGCCCGGGCCGTTTGGCGGAAGCCAACAACGGCGTCATCGGATTTTTGAACTCATCATAGATCATCTATATAAAAACCTTTCAAAAAAAATATCGCTATTATTTATTTTCCGATTCAATTACGAGATATGAGCGAACTTATCCCTCACATGAGAGATCGACACACTCTGTGCCAAAGCCAGGCCCACCGAGATCATCAGAAGCGAACTCCCGCCGTAGCTGAACAGCGGAAGAGGAAGACCGGTTATGGGAGCTAATCCCATGCTCATGGCAATGCTTTCCATCACCTGAAACCATAACCAGGCCACAATCCCTATGCAAAGCAATTTGGCCCGTAAATCTTTTGTACGAAAAGCCCCTCGCAGAATTCTCCAGAACAGACACGCATAAAGGGTAATGACGAGCACGCCGCCTACAAAACCAAACTCCTCGGCGAACACGCTGAATATAAAATCAGTGTGCGGTTCGGGCAGAAAATGCAGTCTTCCCTGCGTCCCCTGCAAAAAACCTTTTCCCCACAACCCGCCCGAACCGACGGCGATGCGCGATTGAATGACATTATAGCCGGCTCCCTGAGGATCCACGTAAGGATCGAGAAAGACGATCAGGCGGGTTTTTTGGTAAGGTCTGAGCGTCCTCCAAAAAAAAGGCAAACTTATCATTCCCAGCACCACCAGCCCGCCCAGATATTTCCCGGGCGTTCCGGCGACGACCAGCACGGCGAATATTATTGCGATGTATACCAACGAACTGCCGAGATCCGGCTGAAACAGAACCAACAGCACGCACGCCCCCGCAAAGGCCAATATGGCCGCGAGATTTTTGATATTCTCCGGGGGATGCCGCGAGCAAAATCGCGCCATGAAAAGTATGAGCGTCACCTTTGCCAATTCCGCCGGTTGAAAGCTGAACCCGCTAATCTGAAACCATCGGATAGCCCCTTTTGAAACCACTCCCACGGCGTCCAAGACAAGCAAAATAATGATGGTAACGCCGTAAAACCAATAGCTCAGCCTGACGAGATTGCGATATCCCACCCGCAGAACACAAACGTAGACAAACAAACTTATCACGGCATAAACGGACTGGCGAGTGACGTAAACCAAAGTAGACGACCGCACTCCCCTGCCGGCGCTGTAAATAGATACCAGCCCCAGAAAGAGCAGCGCGAGCGTCAGCGCAATCATTATCCTGTCGATACCGGAACGTATCTCGCTCCAGCTATATCCAATCTCCGGAAGCATATCGCCTTATGTCATTCTCCTTTGGCGCAGCATGGTCTTTATAGGGAGATGTGCCACCAGAGCCATTGATTCTTCCTCGTTTTCCAGCGATATGTTGATCTGAGATTCGTCTATTTCCGCATATCTTTTTAAGACGTCAATAATGTCCTGCTTCATGTTGTCTATCATTGCGGGCGTTATACCTGCCCTGTCGCCCGCCACAATAACGGTAAGCCTGTTTTTTGCTATCCCTCCTGAAGACGTATCTCTTGCCTGCTCATCATCGCCTGAACCGAAAATACTTGCGAGAATCGAACGAATACCCACTCCGGATCACCTCCCCTTACCGAAAGCTTTTTTAAAGAAGCTGAAAAATCCACCGCTCGGGGACGCGTCCAGATCTATAAAAGGAACATCCTCTCCTGTGATACGCGCCGCGATATTTCTGAACGCTTCCGCCGCCATTGTTTTGCTCGAAAGTGTGAGGGGTTCTCCCTTGTTCGTACTTGTGAACACACTCTCGTCGTCTGGAACTATTCCAATCAGATTAATAGCGAGTATGTCGAGTATGTCGGATACGCCGAGCATGTCGCTGTTTTTGACCATGTGAGAGCGAATTCTGTTTACAATAAGGCGAATGGGGGATTTTTCCATACTCTCCAACAAACCTATGATCCTGTCGGCGTCACGCACAGCCGGGACGTCCGGCGTTGTGACCACGAGGGCTTCATTCGCTCCGGCGGAGGCGTTTTTAAAACCGGACTCAATCCCGGCGGGGCTGTCTATCAGAATATAGTCGAAGTCATTCCGCAGCTCTTCGCATACCTTGACCATATCATCCGATGTAACGGCGTCTTTGGTCTTGCTCTGCGCTGTGGGTATCATATAAAGATTTTCCACGCGTTTATCCCGGATTAGCGTCTGGTTGAGCCGGCAACTTCCATCCAGCGCATCCACGAGAGTATAAACGATCCTATTTTCAAGCCCCATGACCACGTCGAGATTTCTCAGTCCTATATCCCCGTCGATCGCCACGACCTTGTTCCCCAAGATTGCAAGCGCAGTTGCTATGTTGGCGGTCGTAGTCGTCTTGCCGACTCCCCCCTTGCCGGAGGTAACTACAATTACGCGCGACGCCATTAAAACTCCCCCTCGTTATTCAAAAAAATTATGCTGTATCCTCTTTTTTTGGCGCATGCCCCGTCTTCGCGGCGGGCCAAAATTCTATCAACACCGTACCGTCGCTGACGCTGACAATAACGTGCTTACCCCACCACTCAGCATCGCGCCCAAGAGAGCCTATGCAGCCTCCGATACGAACCTGCATAGCCTCCATCCATCGAGCCACCACTACGCTGTTTTCGTCGCCCTCATAACCGGCGTGAACCAAACCCGAGAGACGCCCCAACACCGTAATACTACCCGATGCGATTATCTCCGCCCCATCGTTCACGTGCCCCGCGACAATCACGTCGCCCCTGTGTTCCACCCGCTGACCCGATCTCAGCGATCTGTTCAGTACGAGCGCTCCGCACGGGGCACCCTCGGAATGGGACGGTTCGGAAGTCTGAAAACCGGCGCGCTTCAACACCTCCTGAGACAACGCGTCATACGTTATCCAAGCGGCAACTGACGCCCCGGAAAGCCAAACGAATTCGGAGAGCAAATTCGTCACCATTGGCTCATCAATGACACGCGCGCCAAAATCCAGCACTATCCTGGCTCCGGTAAGTATACCACCGCCCTTTTCCCTGACGTCTTCGAATGCGGCCTTCAATTCCGACGAAGGTAAATCCTCCGGTATAATACACCTCACGATAGAATTCGACATGCCCTTTAACTTTATCACAGATACCACCCCTATATTTCCTGCTGTAACAAATAGGCAAGCATTTGCGTAACCACTGGACCGGCGACCGCTCCGCCGCCGCCGCCCTCTTCGATGAGAGCGGCCGCGACATATTTAGGATTTCTTACCGGGGCGTAGGCCACAAAGACAGCGTGGGCCTCTCCGTGCGGATTTTCCGACGTGCCGGTTTTGCCGGCCATATCCACGCCAAATTGGCGAAGCCCCCTTCCGGTTCCGTTTCTTATGACTTCCTCCATGCCGCGCCTGATAATATCCATGGTTGCCTGCGGGATCTTTACTTGAGGCCCCTCGGTCTTGCTATCGGCGTTTAGATAAGGGACGACAAGTTTGCCTCCGTTTGCTATGGGCGCATACATTCTTGCAATTTGCAGCGGAGTCATCAGCAGATATCCCTGCCCTATCGAATAGTTGACTGTGTCTCCGTGAAACCATGGTTCGCCTATCCGGCTTCGCTTCCATTCGCGTCCCGCGATATTGCCCCTGATCTCTCCGGGGATGTCTATGCCGGTGCGTTCTCCAACGCCGAACTCCCGTCCCCACTCTATCATTTTATCAATTCCAAGCGTTAGGCTTTTCTCATAATAATACACGTCGCAGGAATCGCGAATCGCGCCGATAAAATCCCTATTTCCGTGACCGGAGCGTTGCCAGCATCTGAAAGTTCTCGGCGGATCGCCTATCCGAAAGTAGCCGGGACAGAATACCCTTTGACTGGTGTTCGCCACTCGCTCCATCAGGATTCCAGAGGCGGTCACCGCCTTGAAAACCGAACCGGGCGGATACGCGCCGCCTATCACACGGTTCATCATCGGTCTGTCCGGATCGTTCACAAGGGCTGACCACTCTCTAGAAGAAATGCCCCACGTAAGAGGATTTGGGTCATAAGTGGGGGATGAAATAAATGCCTTCACAGCCCCGTCGTTCGCGTCAATCACGACGAGAGCGCCTCGCCGTCCTTCCATTAGACGGAACCCTTCGCGCTGGGCCGCAAGGTCAAGCGTCAGTTTGATATCCGAGCCCTTCTGAGGGTCATTATAGTTGACGTTACGAAGCATTCTGCCGCGCGAGTCCACTTCGACGACCTGCTCTCCGATGATCCCCCGCAGGCTCTCCTCGTACATCGACTCAATACCGCCCTTGCCTATAATGTCCCCGACTTGGTAGTACAAACCACGCTGGTCTTCCA
>Ga0099364_10002943_pt1 | contig 26886 bp, 10 predicted proteins | sample TergutTh196P3_FD_73070 | JGI IMG/M metagenome (GOLD analysis project Ga0099364, IMG submission 73070) | Microcerotermes parvus P3 segment gut microbial communities from Pointe-Noire, Republic of the Congo - Th196 P3 | ecosystem: Host-associated > Arthropoda: Insects > Digestive system > Gut ... | reverse complement strand
ATCTTGTGTTTCAGGCTTTCTTGCAAAGGATGATCAATAGCGGCGGATACATCAACCGCGAATATGCCCTCGGTAACAAAAGAACCGATATCATGATAAAAAGAACCTACAAAAAAAATGGTGTATTCTATACAGAAAAAATTGTGATAGAATTAAAAGTAATCTACGAAAAACAAAAATATGAAACTGTCAGAGCTGAAGCAGTTAAACAAACCGCTGATTATGCAAAGTTTTGCGGTGTTCAGGAAGCTCAAATCATCATCTTTGATAGACATGAAAGCCAAAAATGGATAGCCGATGAACCCAATGAATATGCAGAGTATGATGGGGTGAAGATGGTGATATGGAAATTGGGGACGGGGGTTTGGTAGGGGGATATTTAAATTACAAATTACAATTTACAAATTACAAATAAATTATAAATTACAATTTACAAATTATAAATTACAAATTACAATTTACAAATATATAGAGGACGCAGATTTTTGAGGATTTACGCTGATTTTTTTTGGGAATTTGATTATTGAATATGGAGAATCGTAGTGGCGTATTGCTTACGCCTTGAATGAATCATAGTGGCGTATTGCTTACGCCTTAAATGAATCGTAGTGGCGTATTGCTTACGCCTTAAATGAATCGTAGTGGCGTATTGCTTACGCCTTGAATGAATCGTAGTGGCGTATTGCTTACGGCTTAAATGGAGAATCGTAGTGGCGTATTGCTTACGCCTTGAATGGACAATGAAATATAAATTTATATCAAAATTTCAATTAAGTCTCGCAGAGACGACATTTTATTAACCCTGCACTTCAGTGCAGGGTAAGGCTCACCCCCCACCCAAGTCCCGCAGGGACGACACAACAAGATTTACAAGCGTATTCCCTGCGGGACCGATCAAATTACAAATTCCCTATTCCCTAATCCCTAAACTCATCAATATACCTATACAAAGTCGACCTATGGACGCCCAGTATTTCTGCTATTTCACTCTTCGTGATTTTTTGCTCAAGCATATCTTTTATCAAAACTGCTTTACCTGTTAGCTTTATTGATTTTGATTTTACTCCCTGAGGTCTACCGACATGCACGCCTTCAGCTTTTAACCGAGCCATTGCCTCTTTTGTTCTCTGAGAAATGAGCTGCCTTTCAATCTCAGCAGAAAGTCCAAAGGCAAAAGCAAGCACCTTTGAATTTATGTCGTTGCCAAGACGATAATTGTCTTTGATTGTCCAGACCTGAACACTCTTTTCCATACATACATGAAGTATAGCCATTATCATCAGCAGGTTTCTACCCAGCCGTGATAACTCCGAACAAATCAAAATATCCCCCTTTTCAAGATTGTTTAACAATTCCCCCAGCTTACGCTTCTCTATCTCTTTTTCACCAGAAATAGTCTCCTCAATCCAAACATCAACCTCAATCATACTTTTTTTACAGAACTCACTGATTTCAAATCTTTGGTTTTGAACAGTTTGCCTGTCGGTACTTACACGAATATAACCGTAAATCATAATAATCCTCTTTTTATGTTTTATATCGTATCGGGGAAACTGATTATTCAATTTTTTTTTGTCCACCCTTAAAAAAAGGGTAGTGGAGGATGTAAATTTTGTCTCAAAAAAAGGAACCCTTTGGTGCTACACGGGATTGAGAATTAAGAATTAAGAATTATGAATTAAGAATTAAGAATTAAGAATTAAGAATTGAGAATTAAGGATTAAGAATTGAGAATTAAGAATTAAGAATTAAGAATTAAGAATTATTAAAAGAAATTCAAGATTCCTTAAAAATATCCTGAAAGGATTATCGTTTAATAGAAAAATAAAATAAAAAATAAAAAAGATAGAAGGAGGAAACTATGAATCAGAAAATAGTTTTTCTTGTGAGGATTTTAATGCTCTTTGGTGCGAAATTTACCGAAGAGGTGGACATTGATAAAAAGCCACCATAACCCAAAGATGACCGGGACAACCTGATCAACATCAATGACAGATAGTTAAGCGGAGATTGGCATTACAGATAGCCAATCGGAGATTGGCACGGATAGTCAAGCGGAGATTGGCACACGGAAGCACAGAGGCAAGCTCTGGCACTACGGAAAGCCAAGCGGAGATTGGCATTACGGAACGGATTCATCCGTTCCCTACAAAACATCAAAAACAGGACACAAAAAAGTGTCCCTTAAAAAAAAAGAAAGAGGTAAAACTATGAAAATTGGAAAACCAAATTTTAATAACCACAATCTGAGAAATATTATTATGATATTCTTCGTAATAGTCATCTCATTTGGGTCGACAAACCTGCACGCCGTTTGGGTTAACAACCGTGCAGTTCAACTAACGCAACCAGATGGAACCGTCCTTGATTTACTCATTACGGGTGATGAGTTTCATCGCAGAGTGCACAATGCAGATGGATATACCATTATCCAAGATAGAAACACAGGATACTGGACTTGGGCAATGCTCGAAAATGACAATCTTGTCCCTTCAAGCTACCCCGTTCACCGCTTTTCACCAAGAGACCTTGGTATAGAGCCAGGTATCAACATATCTAATGAAAGATACCGTGAAAGAAGAGCAAGAATGGATGACTCTCAAGCGAGATACAATCCCACTCTCGCAACAGGAACTATTAATAATCTTGTGATTTTAATTGAGTTTCCAGATGTTGGCACTGAGATAAAAATGGAACAAAATATTGCTGATTATGAAGAAGATTTTAATGATAACTCAGCTGGAGCAAATAGTCTCAAGAGTTATTTTAATAGTGCTTCTTATGAAAAGCTTACTGTTGAATCTCATTTTTTCCCTGATCAATCAGGTGCTACAGTTGCCGCAGCAATTACTGCAGATCAAGACAGAGCCTATTACACATTAAATGGTTCTGGTGGTGCAGGTGGTGACATAGCCGAGCAAGAATTACGTCTTCATACATTGTTTAAAGCAGTTATAGAAGATCCAGCAATAAATGCTGCTATCATCGCTAAATTTCCAAATCTTGATGATATCGGTGTTGGTTCAAATGTAGACAGTGTAGTCTTTATTATGGCAGGGGTTCCTGAAATCGATCTAGGCAGCATGCTTTGGCCCCATGAATATGTATTATTCCAAAATAATCCAGCACAGCGACCTACGATAGGCACTAAGACAGTTTTCGGATACAATCTCAATTTTGAAGGTCATGGTACAAACTGGGGTCGTACAGTCGGAGTTTATGCTCATGAATTTGCTCATACACTCGGTGCTCCTGATATGTACACTAACGAAAATGATGATATCGACGCAGTAGGAGAATGGTGTTTAATGGCTCATACTCATGATGATGGTCAATCTATGTCTGCTTATGTCAAATCCAGATTAGGATGGCTAGATTTGACCCCTATAACAGCAACAGATACTGGGATTACAATAAACCATTTAACAAGCTCCACAAACTCAAATGTAGCATATAAAATAGATTCTGTTGGCTCAAGTCCAGCTCAATATTTTGTCATGGAATATCGCAATAAAGATTTTACAACCCCGAGAACTATAGATACTGGCAGAATACCAGGCTCTGGTCTGCTGGTTTATAGAGTCGTAGAATCAGCTGATGGAAACCTTGATGATCAACCTTACGAGCTCTATGTTTATAGACCGGGTGGTTTAATAGATGACGATGGAGATATAGAAGATGCCCATTTCTCACTTGGTGTAAGTCGCACAGAAATAAACGATACAACAGATCCAGCCTCATTTATCTATACAAATGCAGCAGGCACGACCTCCGGACACGGTGGATTAGATATCTCAAATATTGGCGCTGCCACTGATAATACAATAACATTCGATGTTACTATTCAGTCACCAAATCCTCCACCGACTGCCCTTACAGCAACAGAAGATGGCTCCAATAATGTAAGTTTATCATGGACTGCTCCTGCATCTGCTAATTTGGAAGGTTTTAGAGTTTTTAGTGGAGAAACCAACACTGGGCCATGGACTCGAATCCATCAAACTTCAAGCCCTACAACCACCACATTTCAAGTAATAGGCTTAGTAGACGGCACATACCATTTTCATGTTACTGCTCGTTATGCAGGAGATACAGAATCAGCTCCATCAAATGTAGCAACTATATCTTTAAGTAACGGCATCATAGCAAACCCACCACAAAATTTGACAGGAACACCTGCACCATCGCAAGTAAATCTGACTTGGGATGCTCCTGATGCTTCAACACTTACCTTGGGATATTACAGAATTTATCGCAGCACATCCGCAGCTGGACCATGGACTCCAATCCATCAAACTCCCAACTCAACTTACAGATCATATCAAGATAACCCTCTTTTAAATGGAACTTATCATTATCATGTTATAGCTATATACACAGGAATTATAATTTCAGAATCACTTCCATCAAGTAGTATATCAGTAACCGTAACGGTTCAAAGCAGCAGTAATGAGGGCGGAATCACTATACTAGCTCTCAAAGACCCAGCAGCAGGTAACTCTACGGTAGCAACAGTAATGCCAGTATTAAGCTGGACTCACACTGACAATTGGGATGGAGCACCTGAAGATGCATTAATCTTACCATCTGGACCAGAATCGTTTTATGAGGTTCGATTGAGTAAAGACGCAAACTTTACCAATCCTATAATAGTCCGAGTAGGACACGGAGATTCAAGCGTACCACCAAAAACAATTCAGATACCATTGGATAAAGCTTTGGATTATGACTCTACCTATTTTTGGCGTGTGCATCAGTTTAATGGATACAAAGAAACCATAGATGGTGTACCCCACTATCATGAATTAATGGACCCCTCAAACATATCTTCTTTTGCTACTCCCAAAATGTCGGTCTATCCTATCTTAGAATTGGTAGCACCCGGAACTACTGGAAACTATTTTATACAGTTTTCTGACACAAACAATTTCACCAACACATCTCCAACAGTTGTTGACACTGGTAGTGCTACTCCTTTTTATCAGTATCCTGATGTTTTGAGCTACAACACTACCTACTACTACAGAGTTCGTAGAGGTCCCACAGGAGCTTGGCAGCCTGTCCAGACTATCACTACAAAACCTCTGACTGTATTGCAGGAAAAATACGAAAGGAATTCAATAACACTAAATCTCAATGACTCTATCAAGGTAAATGATATTATCACATACACAGCTATCACAGACGAGATTGAGGATTTATCGACAAACAACATCAATGCCGATTTCTTTGTCCGCTCTTCTATTTCTGACGCTTGGCGTGATTCAGTCCATGAAAATTTGAAATTTCAAGCTCCTGACTCAGATGGCAGAGTATCTCTTGTAGCAAATTTCAATGTCATAGCTCGCAAAGAAGAAACAGCAGCTGTCAATGAAATCAAAATCACCAACCATGAAACCATCACTTTCAATTTCCAATACGGAAATGAGTTTTTCTTGTCTTCGGATATGGAAAGGAAAAATATTGATGAATTTGAAGTCTATACAGTTAGTTTTGGAAACAATCCTGCAGGCTCAGACATATCAGCCACTCAGCTAAATCTTTTCCTACAGTTTACTACTGATGATACACCTGCAATAGGCTCCTCTCAAAAAATATTCATCCAAAACATGGACAACCCTGATGACATTTTGGTAAGGTATGCTTATGTGCTTGCTGAAGCTCCCAATGTTTATAGGTATACACTCACTAGAAATGATATATGGAATTTTTATGATTTGACCGACCCAAATAAAATAAACCAAAACCGTCCCATCCGTATCAGCATCTATCCTGCTGACCCACAAGGTGAAGATGCAGATGGAAAACCAATATACATCCCTGCTCGTGACTATATGTGGTACAATCATCCGCTACCATCGACTATCACTATAGCTGGCACGGCGCAGTTTAACAATCCAAATGGCAATCCCCCTGATAATCTCGAACACAAATGGAATGAAGAGATCTTAGTCATGGGACTTTCTACACTCTGGACGCGTATAGTTTCTGACACTGACCAAGTAGGATTTCTACTTCAAGGCACTGGTGCTACACCTCCATCTATTACTATCGCAAACTACACCGACCCAACTACAAATACCATATATGCCAAAGTCGGAGACAAGGTGAGAGCTGTCCAAATCAATAGTACAGGTAATGAGCTTGCCTCGACTACTATCATAGCTCAAGGGCTTTCAATCCCATTTAGCATAGTCCAGCCGGGAAATATGACCCTCGACTCTCCTATCTTTCTTAGATTTGAATGGTCGGATGCTTTGGCATCATTGAGAAATTATGATGACACTCCTCACTATCTATTTGAGATAGCAAATAACACTGACTTTACACCTAATAATCCTGATGATTCTGATGATACTAACTGGCTATGGTCTCACCAAACTAGAGAGTATTTTGTTTATCTACCACAAGACTTAGTTTTGGGTGAACATTACTATTGGCGTGTCAGAGCTTTTGATGGTTCTGATTACCACGATCCAAATCAGTACATTGGGGGGATATCATATTACGCTCTGACTACTATGAATCTCTCGTCAGGAAGTACTCTCATCATCTCAGGCACTATAGCTGGCAATAGAGAGTTTAATCCAGAAAATGATGTAGAATATCTTTTCCAAAACAACGCAACAATAGGACCAAACGCTACTCTGACTATACCACCAGGGACAGAAGTCAAAATTGCTCCTGGTGAAAGCCTCACAATTTTGGGAAATATCGTGGTCAATGGCTACCCTGAGAATGTTACCTTCAAATCATCAAACGATGACATCCCTTGGGGTGGTCTTATCTTTGCAGGTGATGGAGCAAATAGAGAGCCACTTGTAGTGGATGCAGACTACAAGTATGTATCTGGCGGCACTTATATAAATGGATTGGTTCTTTCAAACGCTCTCAATCCTATCACATATCTTGATGGAGCCAATTTTGATGTTTATATCGAAAATAGTAAGTTTATCGACAATGCAAATGGTATTCAAATCAGTGAAGGCTCATACATCAGAAATACAGAATTTGAAGATTTCAAGATAAATGGCACAAGTAATGACTCAAGAAATAATTCAAGAAATGACTTATTTGGTATTCAGGGTGGCTATTATTTCTTTGATGTTACTATCGATGGTGAAAAGGCTACAGATAAGTTTGCTGGAGACGGTATCATCACTACTAGAGCAGACGCTATCGTTCTCGAGTCTACCATAAAAAACATCCTCGGTAATGGTATCTTTATCGATGCTGAGACAGGCACAGCCCTCATCCAGCACAATACTATCCAAGGCACAGGAACAGACGCTAATAACATAGCTATCAAAGCTGTCCAGGGTGCTACTCTGACAAATAATAAAATCGGAAACGTTGGAGGAATGCCAGGTGAGGCTGGTGAAAAACTCCGCAACACAGGCTTTGCTATCATCAATGGCTCACTGATTGACAAAAATATAATAGCCCAAAATGGAAACGGTGCTATCCTTGCCGATGTAGACGCAGTCGTTACAAACAACAAAATATCAGACAATCAAGGCTACGGCATAGTAAATGGTGTCAGTATCCAAAACAACATCATAGAAAACTCTGCCACTGCCATCATAGGTTTTAGAGTAGGAAATGCTATCCTTGCCGACCCCAACGCCAATGTCTCAAACAATACAATCACCAATCACACTGGCTACGGTATCCGTAACGGTGCCTTTATCACAGACAACACTATAATTATCGCACCATCATCAGTAACTCCAGACCCTGCTAATCCAGTAGAAAATCAATCTGCTATCTGGGCTACTGCTGGTGTAGATGCTCTGATTGAAAACAATATCATCACCAATCCAGTAGGCTTTGGTATCAGAAACGGAACTGCAATCATTTCCAATGAAATCACAGGTCTCTTGTCTCATACTGCCATAGGTTCCTTTGGTATAGATGCTGAGCTGAATGCTACTGTCCAAAACAACATCATAAAAGACATGCAGAGTTTCTCTATCCAAAACGGTGCCTTTATCCATCAAAACACTATCACAAACGGCTTTGATGGTATCATTGCACAGCCTGAGTCTATTGTCATTGAAAACACTTTGACTAAAACTATCACTAATATCCAGCCCGGCTTTGCTATCAGAGGTGGTTTACAGATAAATCTAAACACTGTCGAGGGATTTTATCTTTCTGGCACTGCACTCAATCATATCATTTCCTCACAGCTTATGACAGAGTTTATAGAAAATAAAATCGAAGAAAACCAGTCCATAGATGGCTCTATCTTTTATGTCTTTAGACCACAGGGAGATACTACTCCACTCACTATCTCTGGCAATACTTTTACCAACAATGTTTACTCAGACAATACTTTGAGAGTGAGTAGCTTTGATCTCACCATCACTGACAACATTATCGAAAATGATGTAAGCTTTATTAATGATGACGAAATAGAAGGTGGTGGTTTACATCCAAGCTACACCAATGCTCCTGACACCTTTGGAACTGCTATCTATCTCTATCTACACCCATCTAATACTCTCATGGAGCGTAACGAAGTAGTCGGTCATAGAGGTAATATCTACGGTGCTGCTCTCTATATAGACTCTCCAAACGCTACAAACAAAATCGTCATCCAAGAGAAAAATACTTTCTCAAACAACCATGCCTACGGCGAAGGTGGTCGCGGCTCAGCTATCTATCATAGAGCGGGAACTGTATACCTCGGACCAGAAAACGGAGATAATCCTAATAACAAAAACATCTTTGGTAATACAATCACTTACAATAGTGTAGTAAAAATAGAGGGTCCAAATGATGCTAATGAATGGGAAGACAGCGAGCTTTTCTTTGGCTCTGCTATCCATACTATCAATAGCCTTGGGCAAAACCCTGCTGGTCAAATGTGGATTTATAGAAATATTATCTCTGCAAATAGTGGAAACTGGGCTATCTGGGGTGCTCCAATGGCTATTGAATACAACAATATCTACAACAATACTTTAAACGGTAAAGATGAGCTCTATAGCCATATGATCATCGAATCAAGAAATCCACAATACAACAACCAATCAAGACATTTCAGATATATACACAATCAGCAGTTCAACTTTGTAAAATACAATTTCTGGGGTTCACGCTCAGACATGGGACAGATAAACCCATCTATCTATCACCAAGACAATGATGCTACCCTGGGTAGGGTTACCTATCAGCCGATTGAGTCTGGACCTTATGAATGGACACCAGGTATTGTAGACCATATCACTGAACTGTATGTGAAAGGAGTGAATGAAAATGCTCCGAGACCTACTGATCCACAAGACCCTGATTATGATGAAAAACTTGAAAAATTTGAAGAATACATAAAAATCTCCTCCAATCTGACTTTCTTGATCACTGGTGAAATACTTTATGTGGTTGTAGCTGCAGAAGATAACAACAAATACTCAAGAGACTTTACACAAGTTACCATTATGAACGAAACATCAGGGCAATATATCCTGCCACTACTACTCGAAGTGAAAAATGGTGAGGACCTCCATGGAAAAGAATTCTATTATGTAGCTTTCATGCTTACAAAAGATGGTGAATACAACATAAACAAAAATTTGCTACCTGCAGAAGATGGCGATAGAATCAGAATAGAAGCCTCCAATGGAAGAACAGAGTATTATTATGCCAGAAATGATAAGAAGATAACTGTCTACCCCAATGTAGGAACTTATCTTTTTGGAGAGCTGCAGGATAATGACTCTCTTGAAAAAAGGTTTATCTTTACTAATGAGCTGAAATATGATGTGAAGCTACTTGGAGATCCTTATGCTCCTAAACCTACACTACTTGCACCTGTAAACCCTGCTATCGAAATCACTGGAGCTGATGCTGCTATGTTTGAAATAGTAAACTGGGAATACATACCTCATCAAGGTAGTATCATACCAGATGGAGCATCCTTTGAGGTAGTTGTCAGATACAAACCAACTTCAGGCGGTATAGCAAGCCATACAGCTCGGCTAGATATTAATTTCCAAGATATGTCTCGGACTACTGATACAGATAGATATATTATCCTAAAAGGAACTGAAACAGACCTTTACAAACCGCCCCCAGAATATAATCCTCATCTTTATTTTGGTCCAATGTTTGGAACTCAAATGAACCAAACAGTCATAGAGGCAAGGATATATATACTAGATGAACAAGGATACAGAACTCCACCTGTGAACTCATGGGTCGGTGTATTCAGAAATCCCACTGCTGGTGGTGAGGATAAAGTCGAAGAGCTACGCGGACTTGAAAGGATAAATAACACAAACGGACAGGCTACTATTGAGATTCATACTCATGAAGAAATTGATGTCTATTTCAAGATACTTGAGCCGCATCCTACATCAGGACAACCTATGATATGGGAAACTCCGCTCTGGAACAATATGAGAATAAGGCCACAGATTACTCATCACAATGTCCCCGTGATAGGAACAGCTCCTGTAGATGTCAGCGGTATTGTCTGGGATATAGATGATAATGAGGATCCTAGCGAAGCTACTGACTTGGAAGATGTACCAGGTATTCCTGGTGTAATAGTCAGAAACCTGCACGAATGGAGAGATAGATATCAAAGTCCTGGAGACCATTTACCCATTGAGCTTGATTATAAATATGTTACAGATGCGAGAGGTAGATATTTCTTTAGGTCATGGATAAATCAGAGACTTATCTTGATACCAGAAAATGATGGCTATGATTTTGAGGCAAGTGTAATTCAAACTCACGAAAATGGCTCTGATCCAGAAGTCCTTAGGAATACTAAATCGATTGACTATCCTTATTTTGGCACAATTTCTACTATACAATCCGTATATCTAAATGCTCTCATGAATTATAAGGGGAATTTTGAATCGATTTTCCCTTATGATGAAACCCCCCATAGTGATCTAATGCATCCAGTCAGTTTCCAAATGGGAGATGTGATAAGATTTCTACCCAATCAGCCTATTAATTCACCTGACCCTAACTTAGTTTTCTTTAAAACTACTGGAAGTGATTACGACTACAACAACCATTTCAGGGGAACGAGAAAAATGTATCCCATTGCAGGCAGGATAAATGTTGCGACTGGATTTCCTTTTGCGAATGCTCCATTTACTCTCGCTGGTGAAGCCATGATGACCGATGAATACGGCTATTTTTATACTCTCAAACAGCATGGGTATGAAATCAAAGATCTCATAATCGTGATAGAAAATGATGACCTCGCTATCTCAACCTACGGTGATATACAGTTTAGACCAGATGATGCTACTTATCCGGATGGAGTAAATCTGAAACCTACTACTACTCATCCAAACGGTAAAGTAGAAAGTATGTTTATAGCTCAAGAGATTAATCTCTACAAAGAAAATGAGATACAACGAACTCAAAACATCCTACTGGAAGATGGCTGGAATGTGATATCCTTTAATGTGGACTTTACAGAATATTTCGGTGGAAACCATGTTAGCAAAGTCTTTGGCATAGATAATCAATATCTAGCTAGTGATATTGATACAAAAGCTACAACTAACAGAATTGAGGAAGTCAGGACTACGACTCAAGGCTGGACTCATGATGCTGCAGTAATTTCTGGACAATTGCCAGTCGTATATGTGCGTCCAGCATCGGAAAATGACCCTACATCACATGGTGCATACAATGTTTTTGTAAATACAAACGAACCTATTGTGCTCCGGGTAACAGGAAATCCTATCTTTGCTCATGAGCTATCACTAGTAGGAGTCAAGCCTGAAACATCAGGCTGGAATCTAGTCGGCTATGTCCCTGGTAAACCAGGTCAGACAAGAGCTGTCGTAAGAAATAATCCAGGTATCGGGCTCATTACCAATCCTACAGAGACATATTTCTACAATGACAATCCGATAGGTGCCTCTACTATGAGATACATGAGACCTGGTCTTGGATACTGGATGGCAGCAGATTGGACAGCACCCCGAAATACTGAGCATAAATACGATAATAGGCATTATAATAATGTGCTGGATAGGTTTATGATAGTCCCATCTGATGGTCCAAATTCAAATCAACCCTACAGAAAAACTCACTTAATTGGTGTTATAGATGATGAGTATTTAGGATTTCCTATTGCTGTAAATGATCTAAATGGAGTTATTGAAGAAGGGAAAACATACAAGATACACAGCAACAATAACGATATTGCAATTCCTGATTTGAAAGCTCACGGTGCGATAACAGGTCTTGTGGGAGAAATCTTTACAGCAATAAAGGATAGCGGTAGCCCAATATCTGATGTAGAAGTTCGTAACATTCTTGGTCCAAAGCTGATAGAGATAGACATACCTCTTCTTGGAGATGCTGATGGTCAATTAGCTTTACCAATCTTCATTAATGATAAAGTCAAATCTGATATGGTTTTTCAAAAGGTTTATACAGAGGCTGAATATAAAGCTGCTTATGAAACATTTGATGACCCTACTGGAGACACTGGTTGGTTCTATTTTCTTGATAAACTCCTTAAAACAGGAACTACATTATCAACCTTTACAAACTGGGTAAGAGATAACAATTATTACATTGTTCTCTCAAATCAAACTCTAGAGCAAGCAACAGATGATCCTTATGATATTCATCCTAATCAAGAGAATGCTCATATCGTAGTATATGAGGTGAGATTTACTGATGTTGATGGTAAAGATGAACATGATTCTAACTTACATACTGTAGGTTTAAAAATAGGTGATAAGTATTATTGGGGAGTTCATAATGGTAATGTAGATAATGAGTTTATCATTGCAATACCTGACAATGAATTCCCAGTAGTTGATGCTTTATTCTACTTCCATATTGATGGCTCAAGAATGTATGTTGAAGATAAGCCAAACTACCCAAATTTAGGAGTTGACGATTTAAAGGTTTCAGGTGAGTATAAGATTAATCTACCAAATGATACATCTTATAAATGGAAACAAGATTTATGGGTTGCACAAGCACAATACCCTTTCGGAGCAATAGAAAGACCAGAAAAATACAATGTCCATTTTATCAAACTCCCATCAACAGACTTTAGCTTTGAGCATGAGGAGCCTACTCGCAGTATGCCATCTATACCTACGATAGAAGCTCCTATCGCAAGTAGGTCATCCAGCTCAAGTGAAACAATAGACGAGAGAGGCAAAAATCCTTATGGTAATGTCTTTGTTTATCCCAATAGCCATCTTTTCCTCACTCGTATTACAGATGCAGGCTTTGCCATCAATCCAGAGAATACGATGGTAGCCTTTGTAGGAGATGAACTGAGAGCAAAAGCTCGTGTCGTGAACTATAACGGAAACTCTTACTCAATTCTCGTGGTCAATAGTATCGAGATGGATGAGGAAATCACCTTTGGTATCTATCTTAACAATGTCTTTAAGGTCTTTGAAGAAACTGCCTTTACTATCCCTGGTGGAACTACCGGTAGTATGGCAAATCCTTTTGTCCTGAGATATGATAGGACTTTAAGTGAGGACAATCCAGTCGAGATTCCATTCATCAACGAGCTTCAGAGTAATTATCCAAATCCTTTCAATCCATCAACGAATATCAGATTTAGCTTGAAAGAAGACCAGCATGCAAGTATCGTGATCTACAATGTGAGAGGTCAGAGAGTAGTGACTTTAGTCGACGAAATCCTCGAAAAAGGACATCATCATCTGATCTGGGAAGGCGTGGATACTTATGGCAGACAGGTCGGCTCTGGAGTATATTTCATCAGAATGCAGACAGATGGGTATACAAAGGTGAATAGAGCAGTGATGCTGAAATAATGGAGAATGGAGAATTGTAGTGGCTTATCGCATAAGCCAAATCGATAAATCAAAATGATCCTTTAAAAATGAGAGGGGGCTTCGGCTCCCTCTTTTTGTTTTGGGGGGGTAACCACAGAGGACACGGAGAGCACGGAGGATTTTAACACAGAGAAGACAGAGAAGACACAGAGAGCACAGAGAAAGAGTTCTCTGTGTTCTCTGTGACTTCTCTTAAAATCTCTGTGTTAAAAGAAAAAAAACTCAAAAACTCTGTGTTAAAAAAAAGCTCAAAATCTCTATGGTAAAAAACAATTGACAAAAAACAAGGCATAAAAATAATTGTTTTAAGAATAATATAGAGGTGTAAATGCATTATAAAATAAACAGAAAAAATGACTATGCTTTCAAACATATATTTGGTCATGAAGATCACAAAGATATTTTAGCAAGGTTTTTGTCAGTAATATTAGATCAGACCATAGAGGCAGATGAGCTTACATTGGTTAAAACAGATATGAGCGGAGATTTTTTATCAGATAAAGGCTCTGTCTTGGACATCCAGGTAAAACGAAGTAAACACCACGAAAAAATGAATATTGAGATGCAACAAGCATATTCAGGAAATATATACAAAAGAGTTTTATATTACTGGGCAAAATCATTTTCAGGGGAATTAAAAAAAGGTCAAGACTATGAAGAATTACCTAAACAGATTAGTATATTAATTGCTGATTTTAATCTTTTTACATGGCAAGACCCTTTAAAATTTCATGGAAAATTTAAATTGAGAGATTTGGTAGAAGAGCAAATATTCTGTGATTCGCTGGAAATACATGTGCTGGAATTACCAAAACTAAGGAAAAATCAATTAAAATTGGACGCATTAAAATGCTGGTTACTATATTTGGATAATATGGAGGGAGAAATAATGGAACAAATAGTTAAACAAGAACCCTTGATAGAAAGGGCAATGACTATCGAAGAAGCCTTTCTTTTAGCAGAAGAGGAAAGGTATAATTATGAATTACGCGAAAAAGGTAGAGCAGATTATGACAGTGCTATGTCGTGGAGTTTGAAACAGGGGAGGCAAGAGGGTATACAGCAGGGTATACAGCAGGGTTTACAGCAGGGTAGGCAAATTCGAGAAAAGGAAATGGCTCGCAAAATGCTAAAAAAAAACATGAGTCTTGAGGATATATATGATGTTACAGGATTGACACCAGAGGAAATAAAAAAACTTTAAAGATACAGAAGAAATGGAGAATGGAAAATGATCCTTTAGAAATGTGAGGGGGCTTCGGCTCCCTCTTTTTGTTTTGGGGTGTAACCACAGAGGACACGGAGAGCACGGAGGATTTGAGTTTTTTTTTCTTTTTTAACACAGAGGATTTTAGAGGACACTGAGTTCACAGAGTATGTATGATAATTTATTTATCAATTAAATACATCCTCTGTGTGCTCTCGGTTCAAGAGATATGATGCTACGCCGAATAGCTCGCAGAATTACGATCTACCTGTGTTAAAAAAAAGCTCAAAATCTCTATAGTAAAAAACAATTGACAAAAAACAAGGCATAAAAATAATTGTTTAAGAATAATATAGAGGTGTAAATGCATTATAAAATAAACAGAAAAAACGACTATGCTTTCAAACATATATTTGGTCATGAAGATCACAAAGACATTTTAGCAAGGTTTTTGTCAGTAATATTAGATCAGACCATAGAGGAAGACGAGCTTACATTGGTTAAAACAGATATGAGCGGAGATTTTTTATCAGATAAAGGCTCTGTCTTGGACATCCAGGTAAAACGAAGTGAACACCACGAAAAAATGAATATTGAGATGCAACAAGCATATTCAGGAAATATATACAAAAGAGTTTTATATTACTGGGCAAAATCATTTTCAGGGGAATTAAAAAAAGGTCAAGACTATGAAGAATTACCTAAACAGATTAGTATATTAATTGCTGATTTTAATCTTTTTACATGGCAAGACCCTTTAAAATTTCATGGAAAATTTAAATTGAGAGATTTGGTAGAAGAGCAAATATTCTGTGATGCTCTAGAAATTCATGTACTGGAATTACCAAAATTACGAAAAAATCAATTAAAATTAGACGCATTAAAATGCTGGTTACTATATTTGGATAATATGGAGGGAGAAATAATGGAACAAATAGTTAAACAAGAACCTTTGATAGAACGGGCAATGACTATCGAAGAAGCCTTTCTTTTAGCAGAAGAGGAAAGGTATAATTATGAGTTACGCGAAAAAGGTAGAGCAGATTATGACAGTGCTATGTCCTGGAGTATGAAACAGGGGAGGCAAGAGGGTATGCAGCAGGGTTTACAGCAGGGTATACAGAAGGGTATACAGAAGGGTAGGCGAGAGGGTAGGCGAGAGGGTAGGCAAATTCGAGAAAAGGAAATGGCTCGCAAAATGTTGGATATAAATATGAGATTGGAAGATATTGTCAAAGTTACAGGATTGACACCAGAGGAAATAAAAAAACTTTAAAGATACAGAAGAAATGGAGAATGGAAAATGATCCTTTAGAAACGAGAGGGGGCTTCGGTTCCCTCTTTTTGTTTCTTTACCACAGAGGACACGGAGAGCACGGAGGATTTGAGTTTTTTTTCTTTTTAACACAGAGGATTTGAGAGGACACTGAGTTCACAGAGTATGTATGATAATTTATTTATTAAATACATCCTCTGTGTGCTCTGTACCTTCTCTCAAAAACTCTGTGTTAAAAAAACAAAAACTCTTTGTAAAAAACTACTTGACAAAAAAACCTGTATAAAATACTTTGCTTTGTGGAGGATGTCGTACTGATAAATGCTCCCTCTCAGAAAAGTTTAAAATGCCAATTTCGTACCGTCATACGACCCGAATGACAAAATAGAATAAATATAACGCATTAAACATTAATATGTTATATATTATTTTCATTCTGAGCATATGACGATACGAATCATCGATTTTCTTAAAATAAGGTTCTCAGACTGCGGTCATTTTTAGTTAGGGTTAATGGGTCAATTTTCATGTTAATCCTTTGCTATATATCCACCCTCAATGAGTATCATTTTAGCATCACTATGTTTTTTCTCATTGACGAGGACGACAGGTCCTGTGCAACCCATACCACTTTCTGCATAAACACCTTTGGATTTAAGTAAAATGACAGCATTTTCAAGGTCAAAAATCTCTATACCAGTTATTTCTTCAGTAACTATTTCTTTATCAGGTGTTTTGATGTCGTGTGAGGTAGAAATCGTCTTTTCAGGGGCTAGAGAGGTTAAAATGCTCTGCAGTCCAGCATTATTTGCTTTTTGATATTCTTCTTGATTGATTTTAAGGACATCACCTTTTGCGAGTGTGGCAGCATATAATAGGGCATTTGCTATTACGGGAGAGCCTGATGCGCGCGATAAAATCAGAACAAGTCTTTTACAACCCTCACCTATACCTGGTCCGTAACCATAACCTGTAGCTTCATAATTTCCGCCAGTAGCGTAAGCAGAGAATAGTTTCATGAGGATATTTCCAGTTAGAGTGTCAGTAACCATCACATCAAAGTTAGGATTGAGGAGATCATTGCCTCGCATGACAGAGCCTCCATCAGCTCTATTTGACAGAGCGAGGTTTATTTTGTAGCCTTTTTTGGAAAGCTCGTTTAAAGCTCTTTCTACTGCTCTGGCACCGTCGAGATTGAGTATGCCTACCGTAGGTTCTTCTATACCCATAGCTTTGGCAGTAATTATACCATTGATAGTGTTTTTTACCATAGCATTTACTCTGTCAGTGTCTGATGTGCCAGTGGTAGTAGCTAAAAAGAGTTCTTTTCCAAGAGCAGGGGTTATGATTTTGCCAACTGTAGAAACTCCAATAGGGAAATTGTAGTGCATGGTTACGCAGCCTTTTATGTAGCCGTTATCGAGAAGCTCTTCCATTTTTGAATACATCAGCTTTTCGTCTGGGACATCAATCCATTCTATGTCTTTTAGAGTTAGAGTAGAAATTTTAGGTCCTATCAGCACTACATCAAAGTTTCCCATTTTAGATGCTATCTCAGCACCTTTGATGATGTTTTCTACTCCATGCTCGCTCCCGAGGGTAGTTACGGCGACTTTGATTTTGGCAGGTATGTTTTTTTCGCATTGATTTTCAACAGCAGGGATGCTGTTGCTACTATTGTTTCTTTCGAGGACAATGGATACACCATCAAAGAGGTTGGTCATTCTACCGAGAAAGAGACTACCTTTACCTACTATCATGACTCTGTTTAGCTCACCATCGGTCAAATCTTTGATAGCAAAGCCTAAATAGGGTGCACCAGAGGGTATATGTCCTTGAGTAGGTGCCCAGCCAGACATACCGTGTTTTTCAATGAAATTTGGAATATCATTTCTTTCTATCTGTTGTTTCATGACAGCGAGAGCAGCTATCATTTTATAGTTTGCTTCTGGGACATCGCCTGCTCCAGCAGGTTTTGTGATGTCGGGGTTTTGCATTTCCACAGAAAACTTGTCTATGTCAGTTATTTTGAGACCACCTTTTGCAAGTGGGTTTGCAACAAGAGCTGTCATAACTGCTTGCGGAGAAGAACCCGTGCCGACATCGTGTTTTCCTACGAGGTCTGTATTAAAAATAGGAGAATTAAAATCATTTTCGCTGATAAGAGCAGCAAATCCACCAATCACATCTTCGAGGATAGGTAATCCTTTTTTTATATGGTCTTTGCCATTCATACCAAGCTTTGCAGTAGCTCCCCCTGCTAAGACGGCAACATTTTTAAAAGTTCCAGCTTTAACGAGAGAAGCAGCTAAAATCAAAGCATGAGCAGGAGCAGCACAAAAGCCTCTTGTGTCCGAACCAGTAGCATTGACAGCTCCAGAAATTTCTGCTATCGACTTGGCAAAATTTCCACCACCGCGTTGATTCATATCACCACAAGCCTCTTCAGAGCATTCAATGACATAGTCAACGGTGGATAAATCAATGTTGTTTTTTAAAGCAAGATTATTCAGGGCTAAGACACCTGATGCTTTAGAAACAAGGTTTTCAAAAATGACATGTGAGTTGAGATTTACATCAATGTCATGAGCTCTTTTTACACAACCTACAAGCTGTTTATTATGATAGATAGGCTCTGGATGTTGAGTGTCTATTATGCTTTGAATTTCTGAAAGCTCAACACCATTGCCAATTTTATTTTCAAGACCTTTAAGCGCTGGATGTTGTGCAATTTTTGGGGTTATTTCTGCTACAAACCCTTTTTCGAGTAGGACTAGATCAAAAGAGTCAACTATCTTTAAAAGTGCAATAAATTCTTCTTGGGGCATAATTTCGCCCATTGGACCAAAACGGTGAGCATCTTTTACTTCTTTATCATACCAAGGAAACTCAATCGTTTTTAATTCTGCAGGTGTAATTTTCCCAATATAAGTTTGATTTGGTGGATATGAAACTACTTTCTCAAAGGGTCTGAGATACTCGTCTATCTTTTTTAGATATTCGGAGTCTGGATTGACTATTTTTTCAGTAGTTTGCGTAGAACCATTTTGCACCATATCAGGTGCATGGACAAGCACATAAGCAGTGCTTTTTAAAACAGGTTGTGTCATAGTATACCTCGATAGATTATTTTATGTTATTAATATAAAAGTTTTATTATTCAGATCGCACTCTGTTGCCTTGAACATAGTGAAAGGTCTAAAGATTCTTCGCTACGCTCAGAATAACAAGGTAGAGATTCTTCGCTGCGCTCAGAATGACAAAAAGGGATCCTATTTTCGTGTTATCATCCCCTGATGATTTTCCCGATACCGACAGGTGTGAAAATATTGATTCCCCCTCCCCCTTAATAATTAATGTCTTGCAGACGGCAGATCGTAATTCTGCGAGCCTTTTCGCAAGCTCAAAGTCTCTTGAACCGCCCCATAAATGTGGGGGGAGAATCTCTTAACTCGAAACGCTCATAGCTCATATCTGCAAATAGATAAACCCAATAATAAAAACCGTGCCCATAATAGCTCCGATGTATACTATATGGTTTCTGATGTGTTTTTTTCTGTTCTCGTCATAGAAAATTGATTTTTTTTTGTTTTTTACCTTGTCGATGAGAGTAAACACGACACAGAGAATGAAAATAAACCACATTAAAATACCTCGTATTACATTAGGTTGCAGCATTTGAAAGGCAAACAATGCAATCCAAGATATAGCTAAAAGATTTGATATTAACCAATAAATATTAATATTTTTCATCATATATCTCCTTTTATTAGTAAATAATATTCAAGATAATCGACTTTTCAGATTTTTGTTATCTATGATATACTACAGCACTATGTGTTATAAAAAATCTGGTGGAGGATAACGGACTTGAACCGATGACCCCTACACTGCCAGTGTAGTGCTCTCCCAACTGAGCTAATCCCCCGACCTAAATTTTTATAAATTCTAAATTCATTTTTATAGGAATGTATTCTACTTGCCAGCTACATAAATATTTAGATAATAATCCTAAAAAAATTACCCCATGTCTTTCTTTTGGACAGCGTTAGAAACTCTTTCAAACTCGCTAGTCAATGTTTCAGCAATTTTTGATAAATCAACCCCATAAGTATGAATCTCACTTATCATAATACTTTGTTCATTGCCAAGTTTAGAAGTAATAGTCGCAGCGTTTTCAATTATTTCCATATTGCTCAATAATTCCTTCACAGAAGAATTAATTTCTTGAACAAAAACTAATAATTCCGAAATATTCTTAGTTCCAATCTCGAGATCATGCTCAGTTACATTGAAAGAAGCCATAGTTTCTTGAACTAAAGTAATAATATCTTGTATAGTATTTTCAATAGATTGAGCAGATTCATTTGAATTTTTCGACAATTCTCTAATTCCATCAGCGACAACCGAAAACCCTTTCCCTACATCACCTGCATGAGCAGCCTCGATAGAAGCATTTAAAGCAAGAAGATTTGTTTGAAGGGATATACTTTGGATAACCTTGACAAATTCAATAATAGACTCTGATTTTTTTTTAAGACCTAAAACCTTATCATGAGAAACTTTCATAGATTCATTAATCGTATTTAAGTTTTCTCTGACGCTATCAGCATATTTACTGCTTTGTCCGGCTTTAAGACTTGCTTCGTTACCAATTTTAGCCCCTATTTTTATATTTGATAGGGATATAGAAGCCTTTTCATTTACTGTTTGTGAAATGTTTTCAGCTTTACTAATAGCAGAGCTAAGATGTCCAGCGTCAGTTTCGATACTTTCCACAATTTGACCTATATTTTCCATATAGTTTTTCATGACGGTATTGTTTTTTACAATTTCAACTGCCCCAACAACATTTCCATCTTCATCGTAGATGCCCGCGTTGGAAACCAAAGAATGGATAGTTGAACCATCCTTATGATATACATCAACAGCAACATCTTTTAAAAACTGTTTTGACTTTACACAACCTTGTGTAGGACAATCACTTAATGGAGGACAAACACAAGCTTTAAATATTTGGTAACATTTCAAGTTCTTGGCTTCATCAAAACTATATCCCATAAGCTGTGCGATAGCATCAGACCAAATCAAGATATTGTAATCCATATCTCTTACATAATAGGGGTCTGGCATAGCAGATTGAATCCCTTTTAACACTGCGTTCTCAGTTTTAAGAGTATTAATTTGCTCACTTTTAACAGAGTCGTTGTGCAGTTCACTGAATTGAGTGTTTTTTTTCTTAAACATATTTCCCCACATAGACGACTTAATAGTTATAAAATAAGGAAAATCTTCATTTTAATATTAAGTTCTTATGCAAAATTTATTCATTTGGACAATAAAATAAAAATAGTATTTTCTGTCAATTATTATTTGAAAAGAGTATTTTCATTAATAACAAAAAATAAAAAAAAGCAAAGATAACTCTTTTTTATTGAGTTATCTTTGCTTATATTATAGAGTTTTTATCTACTTAAAATCCAAGCGATTGCTTTTTGAGTTGTTTCAGGGATTATATCATAATCATTAGCAGTTTGAAACAGCTCAACATCATATCCTCTTGAAATAAAAATCTCAAAATCATCGTTTTCTCCATGTATTACAAACATGGGGAATTTTTCATTTTTTGAATTTGGAATTTCAGATAAAGCAATATCTCCTCCGAAAGATATTAAACCATCAAAAACATCTTGGTTTTGAAGTCCGATATTGAAAGCATGAGTGCTACTGTTGTTGAAACCGCTTAAATACATCGATTTTACATTGTATTTATCTCTAATAGCTTGATTTATTTTTAAGATATATTCAGCAATAAAATTTGTATTTTCGGTATTTCCACCTATTTCCCAGCTATAGATTGTAGGCAATAAATGTGAAAAGGATAGCGCATAAGGTGAGTTTGGTACAACCAAAATCAGATTGTTTTCTCGAAATAACGCAGATTTGAAATCAAGGTATTCTGTAGGAAATCTATTGTCATCATGCATATAAATAACAACAGAATACTCATTTTCTGGATTAAAATTGTCAGGAAGAATTGTCCTATATCCTACGGTTGTTGTGATGTCAACATAAGATGCATAACCACTATCCATAATCTTTTTCTGATTTAGGGCAATTGCTTCATCACGATACTCAAGAAATGTGGCATTATTCCAAACATTGTCAAAACCTCTTTCTATAGCTTCAGTTCTAAATGAAGTTGGAGATCTTTTGACTGATTCCAAAAGGAACAATCCAGCCATTTCGGGATTATTCAAATCGTTATACATCATAGCTATACTTAACAGAGGACCAAATCCGTTTCTATTGGTCAGCCAATTTCTATAAGTATGCTCTATGGCAACTTCTAACCTACCCTCACTTTCTGCAACATAAGAAAGATAGATTAATTCATCAATGTCTTCATTGAATATAGCTTTTACAGCTTCAATATCCAATGATACCAAATTTGTAGATAGAACAAATAAAGTTATAAAAACTATAAATAATAATTTGTGTCTATACATACTTTTATTCTCCTTTTCATAAAAAAGTCTTTAAAATTCATTTAGTTTTTGAGTCATTGTTTTAATAGTATATAAAAATTTCCAGCTATGTTTTGTTCTTATTTTTACATCTTCTATGCCATTAAAAAGGTCAATTTCTGTTTCAAATCTAACCATTCCTGGATCACGACTTTGTCCTAACCCTTTAATTCCGCTTAGTCTGATATGGTGCGGTGGCAATATATCAATATAATAATTACCAAAATAAGGTGAGTAAATACTGATATTTGCCGTAGTTCCAACATGAGTATTATGAGCATTTAGGCGCCATCTTGCATGCTCACCTAATGGTTCAAATCGATTACCTATAATACGAGGATAAAATGTAGATAAATTCACATCATCAAGTGTTAAATTTCCTGACCCATCCTCTGATTCTAGGGTATTCCACCAAGAAATCGTGTATTCCGCAACAATAATGGCTCCTTGTTCTAATAAAATACTCATTTTATGACAATTGTATGTTCTCCATATTAATGCAATATAATAAAGTATGATAATAAATTTGACATACCTATTATTTATAATAAATTGAAATAACTTATATAAAAGAAAAATTAGTTGTTTTATAAAAGTATATACGATTTTAATCATTTTACTTGTTTATTTTTGTTCTTGATGTTTAATAATTTTTTCTAAGTATTTTCAGCTTTATAAAAAAATATTTTCTGTAATTTTGCATATTTATGATTCCTTATAATAAAAAAGTCGTTTATCAATAATGGCGGCTATCTACTCTCCCACACAGTTGCCCGAGCAGTACCATCGACGCAAAAGAGCTTAACTTCTGTGTTCGGAATGGGAACAGGTGTATCCTCTTCGCTATTGCCACCATAATTGATAAACGACAATAAATATATAAAAGAGTGTAACAGAGAAATAGTGAAATAAAAAAAGCCAATGGAATATTAGTATCACTCGACTGAATGTATTACTACACTTACATCTGTGACCTATCAACGTCGTAGTCTACGACGAATCTCGTTGGGAAATCTAATCTCGAGGGTGGCTTCCCGCTTAGATGCTTTCAGCGGTTATCCATGCCCAACGTAGCTACTCGGCGATGCAGCTGGCGCCACAACCGATACACCAGAGGTTGGTCCACACCGGTCCTCTCGTACTAAATGTAGAACCTCTCAAATTTCCTACGCCCACGAAGGATAGGGACCGAACTGTCTCACGACGTTCTGAACCCAGCTCGCGTAACTCTTTAATCGGCGAACAGCCGAACCCTTGGGACCTTCTTCAGCCCCAGGATGAGTTGAGCCGACATCGAGGTGCCAAACACCGCCGTCGATATGAACTCTTGGGCGGTATCAGCCTGTTATCCCCGGAGTACCTTTTATCCTTTGAGCAACGGCCCTTCCATTCAGAACCGCTGGATCACTAGAACCTGCTTTCGCATCTGCTCGACCCGTCAGTCTCGCAGTTAAGCTCCCTTATACTCTTATGCTCTTTGGCTGATTACCAACCAGCCGGAGGGAACCTTTGTAAGCCTCCGTTATTGTTTCGGAGGCGACCGCCCCAGTCAAACTGCCCACCTGGCAATGTCCGCTATCTTTAATAGCGTTAGTAAATCAATAATATAAGGGTGGTATTTCAACGACGGCTCCACCGACACTAGCGTGCCAGTCTCACAGCCTCCCACCTATCCTACACATACATTACCAATGTACAATACCAAGCTACAGTAAAGGTTCACGGGGTCTTTCCGTCCTTTCGCGGGTAGGTGGCATCTTCACCACCAATTCAATTTCACCGAGATCCTAGTTGAGACAGCGCCCAAATCGTTACACCATTCGTGCAGGTCGGAACTTACCCGACAAGGAATTTCGCTACCTTAGGACCGTTATAGTTACGGCCGCCGTTTACTGGGGCTTCAGATCGAAGCTTCGCCTTGCGGCTAACCTCTCCTTTTAACCTTCCAGCACCGGGCAGGTGTCAGTCTATATACTTTGTATTACTACTTTGCATAGACCTGTGTTTTTGATAAACAGTCGCTTGGGCCTCTTCACTGCGACCCTCTCTCGCCACGCTTGTGCAGCGCTACAATAACAGGGTACCCCTTCTCCCGAAGTTACGGGGTGATTTTGCCTAGTTCCTTAACTAGAATTCTCTCGAACACCTTAGGATACTCTCCTCGCCTACCTGTGGCGGTTTGCGGTACGATATGGTAATATTTAGCACTAGAAGTTATTTCTCGGCAGCCTTATACACGGACTTTATAGGCTTTAGACCCTCGTCCCTTACCTCGAATACACGCCCAGCGGATTTGCCTACCGGACATTCTACATAAGTTCAACTGGACTTCCAACACCAGTCTCCGCTTCATAGCTGCGTCACTCCATCATATATTACGCATGTACGGGAATATTAACCCGTTTCCCATCAGCTACGGCTCGCGCCATTACCTTAGGGGTCGACTAACCCTGGGAAGCTTAACTTTACCCAGGAAACCTCAGGCTTACGGTGTGCAGGTTTTTATCCCGCATTATCGTTACTCATGCCGACATAGTCTCTTGCAGAAGCTCCAGGATACCTCACGATACGCCTTCACTGCCGCTGCAATGCTCTCCTACCAATGTAATTTGTTTGACTATATTCCTACTAAATTGCAGGGATTGACTTGCGTGTCAAGTGGATTGAATCGCTTATTTAATTTAGAAATAAGCTCTTATTATACTATATTTTTTAATTTAATTAAACTATTATATTATATATCAATCTTCTGGAGCTGTAATGGGTCCATCATATTCTAACCTAACAGAACAATTAAAATTAGGTATAATGTCTCTGCATTTGCACGGTTTGGCACAAAATTGGTTAGAGCTACAACAAGTTTTGGCTCCCACTAAATCACCAAGTAACTTAGGGTCACCTAAGTACTCCTTGAATAACCCAGGAAAAGTCTCATTGATAAAAACGGATAAAAGTTTTAAATCAACGAAATAGTTATGATCTTCATAATACTCATTTATTGTTTCAAAATAGGTTTTTGCATACTTTATATCAAATTCTTCTTTTGATATTGTAAGAACCCAATATTCTTCAGTATGATGCTCTGCATTCTCATGCCCACAGGTAATTAATCCTGTATTGTTTGAATGCTTGTCAGTCGTAGATGACTGAGTACAACCAAGCAGCAATCCAAATACAATCATTAAAGATATTGATATTGTAACAACTTTTATTTTTTTCATCTTTTCTCCTTAAATATTCACAATAGTTGTGAATTTGTTTGTATTATTTTTTTTAGTGATTTGATATCTAAACCAAATCTAGGATTCGACACGCAAGTCGATCCCTGTAATTTTTCGTAATATAGTCAATATTACACTCCGAAGCTTCGGTGATATGCTTGCAGTCCCGTTCATCTTCGGTGCATCACCACTCGACCGGTGAGCTATTACGCACTCTTTAAATAATGGCTGCTTCTAAGCCAATATACCGGCTGTCTGTGCAATAGCACATCCTTATTCACTTAGCATATACTTGGGGACCTTAGCTGTCGGTCTGGGTTCTTGCCCTTTCGGACGTGAAGCTTATCCCACACGCCCTGTCTCCTATACAACATTTTACGGCATTCGGAGTTTATTTGGGTTCAGTAAGCCGGTAAGCCCCCTAGCCCATTCAGTGCTCTACCTCCGTAAAATTAGTATAAGGCACTACCTAAATAGTTTTCGGAGAGAACCAGCTATCTCCAGATTTGTTTGGCCTTTCACCCCTATCCACACCTCATCCGCCGACTTTGAAACGTCGGTCGGTGCGGTCCTCCATTTGGTGTTACCCAAACTTCAACCTGGACATGGATAGATCATCTGGTTTCGGGTCTAATTCATACGACTATACGCGCTATTAACACTCGCTTTCGCTTCGGCTCCATAGCTCTTGCTACTTAACCTCGCAGTATAAATTAACTCGCCGGCTCATTATGCAAAAGGCACGCTATCGCTAGCACGATGACTAGCTCTAACTGCTTGCAGACACACGGTTTCAGGTACTATTTCACTCCTCCTTCGAGGTGCTTTTCACCTTTCCCTC
>Ga0099364_10002942_pt1 | contig 26892 bp, 25 predicted proteins | sample TergutTh196P3_FD_73070 | JGI IMG/M metagenome (GOLD analysis project Ga0099364, IMG submission 73070) | Microcerotermes parvus P3 segment gut microbial communities from Pointe-Noire, Republic of the Congo - Th196 P3 | ecosystem: Host-associated > Arthropoda: Insects > Digestive system > Gut ... | reverse complement strand
AACAGCTGATATTACAAAACTGTTATTTCATCGCGAAAATCCGCATAAATCTTTGACGCTTTTTTTGTTCTGCGGTAATTATACCATAATATGTTATAAATTTCAAGCGATATGTTGATTTATTTATTGATATGTGATATAATATTTCACAGCGCAGCGACTTTATATTAACGGGGGCTATTCTTTTATGAAAAAAAATATACGGCTTGAAACAGAACGGTTAATCATTCGGCAATACGAAGAAATTGATTTGCCCGATTATCATAAATTGATGTCTGACAGAAAAAATATGTATTTTCTTGACGATATTATTACTTCAACGCTTGAAGAATCAACAGAAAGTCTGAAAAAAGCTATCGAAGCAAACAAACAAAACAAAGCGAGGAGATTTTGTATTGCGCTTAAAGGTACCAATAACCTTATCGGCGCAGTCGGCTATGAAATAAGAGAAGTAACGCCGCTGGGAAAAATCGCCGACCCTATGGGTTGGTTTATTATGCCGGAATATCAAAATAACGGCTATATAACCGAAGCGGCGAAAAAAGTTTTGGAATTTGCGTTTTTACATGATAATTGCGTTAGAGTTGTTACCGGCTGCTATAAAGATAATATTCCGACACAAAAAGTTATGGCTAAAATCGGTTTCAGAAAAGAAGCCGAAAAACCAAAATCACAGTATCATGACGGGATTATGAAAGACAGATTAGAATATGCGATAAATAAAAATGAATACGGAAAAGCTGTTGAGAGCGATAATGTATTAAAATATACCGCCGCCGAACTCGAAGAAGCCCGATTTGCTTTGACGTCCACTTTGCGTAAATGCGAAAAGATAGATGACGGAAAGAAGTTAGGCAGGTCTCAGCAAACTTTACTCGACCGGCGAATTAAGGCTTTGCGGCTTGCGTTAGAATTGATAGAAAGAGAAATAGTGAATTAAATCAATTTATGATTGGGGAAGATATTATGAAACTAAGCGACGGCGCGAAAAAAATATTAAACGACCCGGAAAAAATAAAACGGCGCGACGAATGGTTTTGCCGTCTGCAAAACTTATTCGACGGCAAACCTGCGCGGCATGTAATGGCAGTCAAGGGACTTTGCGGTTACCCTGCGGACAGCATGATTTTATATACAAATCCGGAACAATTTGTGCTTGAATGTCTTGAGAATTTAGCCGAACAGGTCGATCGGCGCGGTGATGATGAAACGCAGTTTGTCCCGCCGTGTATTGAACCGGGAATGTACGGAGTGCACTTTATTGACAGCTTTTTCGGTTCGCGCGTGTATTACAAAAAAGACACGCATCAATGGTACAACGACCGGCTTACTTCGGAAATCGGGACGCTGCAACCGCCCGATTTAGACAAATGCGAGATTTGGCAGATCGCCAAAAGAACCGTTTACGCTTTTTTTAAGCACGAAGTAACCCTGCCGCTTTTCGGTCTGCCGACTATCGCGAGCGCGCTGAATATAGCCGTTAATTTATACGGGCAGGATATGCTTGAAGCTATGCTGACCGAGCCGGAGAAAGCCGCGCATGATTTTGCCGTCATCAACAATCTGCTGATAAATCTGCACCGCTGGTATCTTTCAATACTGCCAGAGCGCCAACTGCAGCCTGTTATCTCATGGGAACGCACACAGCCACCCGGTTACGGTCAAATCTGCGGCTGCACCACGCAGCTGATCGGCGCGGATGTATATAAATCGATGATTGCTCCGCTTGACAATGAACTGCTCGGCGTATACAGAAACGGCGGCATGATGCACTTATGCGGAAATCACAGCCATTTTATCCCGGTATTCCGGGAAATGCCGAACCTTAAAGCAATACAGGTAAACGACCGCGCGGCGCACGATCTTGAGCTTTATTTTACAGGACTTCGCGGCGACCAGATTATTTATCTGTATCCCTGCGAAGGCATGAGTGCAGATAAAGCGATGCAAATCACAGGCGGAAAACGGCTTGTGCTCGTCGATAAAATCAACGCACCGATTGCGGCGTGTTAAAAAGAGGCATATTAACGATAAAATTTAAATGGCTGGAAACATAGCGTATGGAAAACAAACAAAAAAAACGCCCTCGCACAATAAAGAATAATTTATATATGCTCGGTAAAATTGCAGATATATCGCCGTGGTATGTTTTCAATGCGTTTTTGAATGCGTTGATTAGGCGCGCCGAATGGGCATTCTTTACCGTGGTGTTTATGCGTTATCTTTTCGGAGCAGATGAAATTACGCGCACTTTTAACGACATAGTGATATTCCTTTCGGCAACAACGGCAGCGTTGTTCGCGACTTTCGGTTATTGCGCATGGTACGAAAATGTATTCCGCAGACGCGCCGAGCAAAAAGTGACTTTTGCGCTGAGCCGCGAGTTGTTCGATAAAGCGGCGGCGGCAGATCTTAGCTGTTATGAAAACCCCGAATTCTACGACACATATACCAAAGCGGCAACCGAAGCTTCAGAACGCGCGCAGTCGGTTCTCAATAATTGTTCGGGACTTGTAAGTATTACATTGGCGACTCTCTTTGTGATATATTCGATTGTCGATATAAACCTGATTGCCGGGATATTTTCTTTCCTGTCTTTTATCGGTTCGTTTTTTTTCGGCAGAATCGAAAACAAAATACGATATGACCGCGACATGGAACGCGTGCCGGATAACCGGCGTATGGCGTACGTAAACCGCGTAATGTATCTTCAGCAATATTCCAAAGAAATGCGTTTAACCGATATATTCGGCGTCATTATAAAAATATATGACGAGGCTCTTGTCAATGTCTTTAAAATAATTAACAAATATTGGAAAAAGCTGTTCGCATACGAAGTGTCCAGAAGAATCGTATGCTTCCCGCTTGTATTTCAGGGCATGTGGATTTACGCCGCGTATCTTGCAATTGTCAAACAATCGATACAAGTGGGGGATTTTATAGTGCTGTCAAGCGCGATTGTCAGCACAACATGGATGCTTCGGGGGGTAAGGGACGGTATAGTTGACAGTATGCAGGACGCGAAATACATACAAAACTTGATGGATTTTTTATCTTATATACCCAAAATAGATGAAACTCAATCCGGTCTGCCTGTGGGACCGGCAGATGTATTGGAATTGCGCAACGTCTCATTCCGGTACGCTGAGAGCGGTCGGGATATACTAAAAAACGTGAATATGACTGTTAAAGCGGGTGAACGAATAGCGCTTGTCGGTCATAACGGAGCGGGCAAAACCTCTTTGGTCAAACTGATAATGCGGCTTTATGACCCGACTGAAGGGCAGATATTCTTGAACGGCATAAATATCCGGGAATATAACCTTAAAGAATACCGCGCCCGGATAGGAGCTGCTTTTCAGGACTTTCAAATATTTTCGCTGTCCGCCGCTGAAAATGTGCTGATGAAACGGCTTGGCGGAGAAAACGAGCGCAGCCGGGCGGTTGGCGCGATGAAACAAAGCGGCGCATACGATAAAATTGCAACACTTGACGGCAGAGAAAACGCTGTACTGACGCGTGAGTTCGACGATAATGGCGCCGTACTTTCAGGCGGTGAATATCAAAAACTCGCAACAGCCAGAGCTTTCGCGAAAGACGCGCACATATTGCTGCTCGACGAACCGTCGAGCGCGCTTGACCCAATTGCCGAACATATGATGTATGAAACTATTATGCGTCTTTGCTCCGGCGAAGAAAATGCCGGTAAAATCGCTGTCATCATATCGCACAGACTATCTTCCGCAGCAAATTCCGACCGAATCTATATGCTTGAAAACGGCGAAGTTGTCGAATATGGTCCGCATAAAGAATTGCTTGCGCGCGGCGGTCCGTATGCCGAAATGTATAAAATGCAGGCTGCGAGTTATCTTTTTGAGGAGGATTCTGATGTCTGCGGAACGTAAAAGCAAAAAAAATGATAAAAATGATAAAAATAACAAAATGCCGTTAAAGCGCGTTATTTCAAATAATTTATTTTTATTGAATATAATAGTCAGGGCTGCGCCGCGCACCGCGGTTTTTATGTTGGCTCATAGTTTGATTCAATCGTTAGTTATATTTTTCGAGCATACATATCAGATTGTGTATATAGTAAACGCGATACAATACGGCAAGCCTTTCTTTGAAATTTTGGGTTTTCTCATAATCATGTCAGTAATTGTAACCTCGAATTTGATACTCAACTCTGTAATGGGTTCGGGCGCGATCCCGAAAGCCAAAGAGAAAATATACCGCGCCGTCCGTGAAAAACTGTACGAAAAAGCGAAACAGACAGACATTGCCTGTTATGATAACCCCGAATACTATAACGAATATGTTTTCGCGTTGGGCAACGCCGTGAACCGGGTAGATTCGGTTATTGAAATAACGGGGCAGACGATTTCCAATATTGTCATGCTGTTCGTTTTAGGCGGTTATATAGTATTCGCTGAAAGCAGAAGTATTATTTTTATCGTTATATCATTTATTATGTCTTATTATTTCATGTCAAAATCCGCGAAAATCGGGTTCGATCTGAACAAGGCCCTCAATCCTGTCTTACGTAAACGCGATTATGTGAACAGGATTTTCTACCTGCCCGACTATGTAAAAGAAATCAAACTCAGCAGCGTAAAAGAACGTCTGCTTGAGGATTACGCTGAAGCTGAAAACCAAGTATATTCAGAATTAAAAGGCAAAACGCGCAAAATCGCCGTGTTTGGATTTTTAGAAAGTTATTTATCCGGTTCATTTTTATTCGATTTCTTGTTCCTGCTGTACTTGATGCACCTCGCGGTTGTGCAGAACGTCATCGGGTTTGGTACGCTTTTCGGGTTGTACAGGTCGTCACGGAACGCGAGGGGTACGATAACCGATTTCACGCATAATATTGCAGGGCTGCGGGAACAAAGCCTGTATATTGATAAAATGCGCGCTTTCCTTGATTATGAACAGACCGTCGTATCAAAGCCCGACCCGATACCGTTTAATAACACTGCCGGCGGCAAGCTCGAATTAATCGGAGTAAGTTTTACGTACCCCGGAGCAAAAGAAGAAACGCTCTCGGATATAACGCTGACAATAAATCAAGGGGAAAAAGTCGCAATCGTAGGATATAACGGCGCGGGCAAAACCACTCTCATAAAATTGCTGATGCGTCTCTACGACCCAAGCGTGGGTGAAATTCACTATGACGGCGAGGATATACGGGAATATGACGTCAGCGAATACCGCAGCTTGTTTTCTGCATTATTCCAGGACTATCAAATATATGCCGCAACTGTAGCGCAGAATGTGATTGCGGGGGACGGTGAACCTGACGCGGAGCGTCTCATGAATTCTATTGAAGCGGGCGGTCTTGCCGGACGTATCGAAATGATGAAAGACAAGCTCAACACGCAGCTTACAAAAGAATTTATCGAAGGTGAAGAGCTTTCAGGCGGCGAGAGACAAAAACTTGCAATCAGCCGCAGTTTGTATAAGAACAGTCCAATAATAATATTCGACGAACCTTCCAGCGCGCTTGACCCGATCGCGGAGTTCGAACTCAACAACGCTATGCTCGAACTCGGTCGTGAAAAAACCTTGATATTCATTTCGCACAGGCTCTCCACCACACGAATGGCGGATAAAATATATATGTTCGAAAAAGGACGTTTGATAGAGAGCGGCAGTCATGACGAGCTTATCGGGATAGGCGGCAAGTACGCGGAAATGTACAAGCTGCAGGCGGAGAAATACAGATAACAACTGACTTCGGTAATAATAAAATCCATATAAAACCTCCAAAAGTTTTTCCGCTTCAATATTATTGCAGATTTAAGCGATCAATACGGCATACATAAAATCTCATGTATTCGGGTTCTGAATATATCCGCCGAATATCCCGGAGTCATCACGCAGGCAGTGTCACACCCTCTGCCTGTCCCGCCGAGAGCGACGACCGCACGCGGTTCTTTAATAGCTCCTGCGTCCAAAGCCATCGCACCGATTTCTACGCATACTTTTACGCCTTCACTGAGCATTTTAAGCGTATTAGCCATGATTTCCACAGGGTAAGCACCGCCGAATTTGCCGCTGATGGACCGTTCAACGCCGCTGAGCGTGTGCGCCGCCGTTACCAGTATAACATCTGCGTCCGTAAGTTTTTTGCGGTTTTCATCGGATAATTGATTTGCTCCCGCTTTCCACACGCTTGTTATCGCAACGATTTGTCCTTTGTAATCTATTTTTGCCGCAAGTTCCAGAACCGCAAACGCCGACGCACCGGTTGATGAAGCCAAAATAACGTCCGTTGACATTTCTTTGGCTCTCTCTAACGCAAGTTTTATTGCGATGTGTGTGTTTTCCGGCGAAATCTTTTCAAATATCATCATTTTTTTCTCCTGTTAATTATAGTTGGTATTGTAATCAAGGATATATCTCCCATACTTGAAATATCTTTGCATTATCGGGACATTCATCTGAAATGCCAAACTCCGGGTCGTAATAAACTCCGTGATAATATATCCCCCAATGTCCATATTTTATGTTTTATACATAATTCATATCTCCCGGTTTTCCGCGTAATCTATCATAATATATTAACTTTTTAATTGTTTTCGCATTATAAATTTATATTCTTTTTCATCATATAGGGTAAAGTCCATTTTCTTATACAGCTCAACAGGTCCCATGAAATCCCTGAATTGATTCATAAATTCTTTATTAGGATATGCTTCTACATAATCATAGCCGTCATCAACCGCATCTTTACAGACCCGCTCTAATAACTTCGTGGCTATCCCTTTTCTTTTCATACTTGGGGCAATCGCAAAACAATATATAGATTTTACATTACTGTCCGGATTTGATTCAATTTTATTCTTCGCTTCCATAACACGTAACCAACTTATACAATGCAGGCATTCTGATTTTTTGTTTGCGTTGCACCAGCCTATTACTTTACCCTCATGATATGCCAAATACCCTTGTATTAGTCCATCGTTAATATAATTTACAGCGATTGTCCGCCGCTTTTCAGGTGAAGAAAAATCCATTCCCTCACGGTGGTTTGCACTGCACCAACATACACAGTAGCATCTGTCTTCGTCTGCGTTATCTGCGTGAGCTTCAGTTTCAAAGAAGTACAGATAATCTTCCAATAAGTCCGGCGTTAATTTCTTAATTTCAATGTTCATTTTTCTTTCTCCGATTTTATTTTTTTCGTTAAATTTCCCTCTACCGTTGCGTGACCCCAAGCGTGAATGGGCAGCCACTTCATGCACAAATCCGCAATATCGTCCGCGTTATAATCGCCGAAATAACCGAGCATAGTTTGTATTGTCCGCTTCGGCGTGGCGTATAAAATATATCGTTGTCATTCTGCGCCCTCCTCAATGGCTTTGTTTATCACGCCAACTATAAAATCCGTCTTTGAATCGGTGTAAAGAACGCGGTCGCCGTTCACTTCTTCGATAAGTTGCATTTTCAATTTCCCATACTCTTCGGCAATATCCTTGTTATTAAGCAAAGCGTTTCTGAATATAGTCTGGCGGCGGTTTTCTTCGCTGTCTTTTGGATACACATAAAAGTGATAATTCATAAAGTCATCGGGAATCAACCGTTTGAAAACTTCGCGTTCTTTTATGCCGCCATCACCCTCATGTTGAAATCCGACCTTTTCAAGACGTTCAACAACAGCCGGAAAAACATCATAGGATTCCATCACCGCGACAATATCTATGATAGGTTTGGCGCACAAACCGGGTACAGAGGTACTGCCTACGTGTTTTATTTCAAGCACCAAATCGCCGATTTGCTCCAATAAATAATCTCGTATTCTCTCAAACTCTGTTTTCCAGTTTGGGTCATACGGCAGGACTATGAGCGTGTTCTGTAACTTTGGCATATATTTTAATACTCCATATACGATGTGTCATTTAACTTTTGTACGGTGCGTTCGCCGCTATCATTCATAGTAAAAAATGATACGCTTTTATTTTGCCCATTGCTTCGATTTCCCCACAGCTTCGCCAATATTATGTTCCCGGAGTTTTTCAAGATACTCAATTTCAATCCCCATATATCGGGCAAGCGGTTCTGCGGTTTGTTTTGCTTCATCATTATTTAAGTCTGACAAATTCAAAAAAGGCCCGTGTGATTTTTCAAAATAATGATACAGAAACATAATTATTTGCCCCCATGCAATCGTTTTTAAAGATTATAACATAAAATTGTGAAAAATTTTAGCAGCGGCGCGTTAATTTAGTCATATTTTTAAGATATAATTATCTATAATAATAAGAAAAGCGAGTGAGCATTATTGAGTACACACTAACCCGCCCCAAGCGTAAAACTGTCGCGCTGTATATCCGCAGCGGCGGCGTGGAAGTCCGCGCGCCGCTGAAAATACCGAAGCGTGAGATTGATAAATTTGTCGCGTCTAAAGAAAAATGGATTGCGGATAAACTAAAAAAGATAAGCGAGCGGAACGTATTGCGCAAAAACTTCGCTTCAGCAAAGAACAGTTTCTAATATCGTGAACGATATGCGGCTCAATGGCATATTAACGGAAACAACCGGGTTTACGCGCAACAAATCGTTTATACTACAAAAATACGTAGACGCTTTCAAAATTAATGAATAGAAAATTTACCGCAAAATTTTCCTTGACGAGCAGATTGTCTGGCAGGTAGAAGTATTTTTTACAAAATATATCTTGACTAAACCTGCTGAATGATGTATAGTGAACCTTGAGCGGGTTAAAAGGCTAATCCTGCTGACCGGCACTTTTAAGAATTAATCCTTTTGCCGTGTTTATTTCTATAGCTTCCTCAACCCAATCCCACAAAGCCGGAATTGCCGTTTTAAGCGGCAGCATACGCGTCCTTACGCGGTCGGCAGTCGCGTTGAATTTTACCCATGCGCTGCCCGTGCCGCTTGTATGAATACTGTAAAATGATTGAAACCTGTCCACCGCTGAAGCATAAACGGCATCAGGCGTTTCCATGGCGTCAAACTCTTCCCAAAGACTGCGGTATTCATGCGCTTGTTTTTCGGGCAGCAGTGCAAACAGCTTGTCTGCCGCTTCGCGTTCACGTTCTTCTCTGCCTATGTTGGCGGCTGCGTCCTGTGCGGGGGTATCGCCCGCATAAACTTCGACTAAATCATGTATAACCGCCATTTTTATAACACGGTCAAGACTCACGCCGTCAAGCGCGCAATGCTCGAACAATACCATCGCCATTAGCGCAAAATGCCAGGAATGTTCGGCGTCGTTTTCATACCGGGAACCGTCAATAAGCGTTGTTTGGCGGAATATTTGTTTCATGCCGTCGGCAATTTCTAAAAATTTCAATTGGTTTTTAAGTTTTTCAATCATGGTTTATTCCCTTTCTTTATTCTGCTGATTATACAGTGACCTGCTCCCGCCGCTTAAAATTGCTTGGTTAGCGAAACTGATATACAGTCACAAACTAACGCAATTTTTGAAGCGGGAGCTTCCTGCTCAAGACTCGCAGCCGAGCCAGTATCAACAGGCTAACCCCGCAGAGCCCTGCGGTTCTGTTTATGTTTTACGCCGTCGCTATACGGACAGCTTCGTTTCTGATATTTATTGCGGCGTTTGTGTCCCTGTCGTGGTTCGTACCGCAGTCCGGACAAGTCCACTCTCTGACAGACAAGGTTAACTCGGCGTTCCTGTAACCACAGACACTGCACAGCTTGCTTGATGGGAAAAATTTATCAACCGTGACGAAATGCTTGCATTGGTCTTCGAGCTTATATTTCAGCAGTGTTCGGAACATTCCCCATGAGTTATCTGCTACCGACTTGCCGAAATTAAGCGCTTGACCCATTGCTTTCATGTTCAAATCTTCCACGCCGACCAAGTCATAGGCATTGGCTGTCTGCCTTGACTGTTTGTGCAGAAAATCCTTGCGCTGATTAGCTATTTTTTCGTGCAGGATTGCGACTTTACGCTTTTGCTTGTACCAGTTGCTGCTGAACTTTTTCATCTTAGATAACGCTCGCGACATCTTCTTTAGTTTGTCAAGTTTTCTGCGGTAATATCTCGGATAAGAGGCGTTATCTCCGTTGCTGTCAACAAACAGCTCAACCATAGAAAAGTCAAGTCCAATTGTTTCTCTGATTTCTGTTGGAATTATAACTTGCTCGTACTCGAAAAGTATAGAAGCGTAATATTTACCTGACGGAGCTTTGCTCACTGTTACAGATTTCAACGTGTAATTTTCAGGGATTTCTCGGTGCTGTTTGATTTTCACGAACCCGACTTTAGGCAGTTTCAGACAGCCGTTTTCAAGCCTGACGCTTTCGTTTATGCAGTTTGTCGTGTAACTGTTATGATTTTTATGCTTGCTCTTGAATTTCGGGAATCCTACGGCTTTATCTCTGAAAAAATTATTATACGCCGTCTGCAAATTTAGCTGCGCGTTAGCCAGAGCAAGGCTGTCTATCTCTTTCAGAAACTCAAAATCTGCCTTGTACTGCGCGGGCGTGTTATTCAGATTATCTTTGGTTTCGTTGTAATGCGTGATTTTGTCACCAAGCATTTTATTGTAGATAAACCGCACACAACCGAATGTCTTAGCGAACATTACCGCTTGTTCAGCGTTCGGGTATATCCTGAATTTATACGCTTTATTAGCCATATAATCAGTCCTTTCCTGGCTTTTTTCCTGATTATATTATACCACAAAAAAACGAAAAAGTCAAGGTTTTATGCGAATTTTCGCGCAGAGAGTGCGAAATAAAAACTTTTATTACAGAGAGGCAATTCATCCCAACCGCTTGTAGAAGCGGGGGATTTCTTGCTCGGTTTGGTTAAACTCTGAATAAAGTCAATATTTTTTTGTAAATTTTTTCGTATCAAAAAAAAATCAGACAAATCATCGTCAAAAAAGACAAGCGGTTATGCTTTTTTTGTGCTATACTAAAATCCGGGAGCTGAGAAAATATGATTTGGGTCGAGAAAATACAGGAAGCTGTAAATTATATCGAAGATAACCTTTTTGGTGAGCTTAACGCGGAGAGCGTAGGCAGAGCGATCAATTACGCGCCTTCTTCATTTTCTGTGATTTTCAGCGCGGTTACAGGTTATTCGGTAAGCGAATATATCAGGTTCAGGCGTTTATCTTATGCGGCAAAGCAGCTGCTTGAAAAAAACGCGCCGGTTACAGGACTTTCGTTTGAGTGCGGATATGAAACGGTCGAGGCTTTTTCCAAAGCATTTAAACGCTTTTACGGCTGTGCACCTTCGCAGTTTTCAAAATCCGGGTTAAAATATCATGAATTCGCTCCCATAAAGATTAATTTTAAATTAACGGGAGGATTCAGTATGACACGAAATTTAATTCCGGGGCTGCAAAAAGTGGACTGGTCAGATACGAGAAGGCAGAGCGAATATGTAAACAGCGTGGTTTCAGCGCTTAACGGGCTGGGGGAAAAACTGGATTATGATACCGTGTGCGCCGTTTCGGGTTATGCGTTTGCTGCGTCGTTTTCAAAAGAAGGCTGGGATTTCGGCAACCAAAGAGCGGCGGGATTCCCTATTATACTTGAGCACACATTCAAAATGTTCGGGTACAGAGTAACGCGGTATTTTAAAAGCGATTACGAAACAGACAGCCGGCTTATCATTGAGAGCATAGACAGAGGTTTTCCGGTTATCAGCCTCGGCGGAATAATACCGACCGCAAATGAATGTTTGATTTCCGGCTATGACAACGGCGGCGCGGTTCTGCTTGGGTATAATCCGTTTATGTATATTGCGGACGACCATGACGAGCCGCATGACGATACCGGTTATTTCAGAAAAACAGGCTGGCATGAGCATTTTCAGGGCAGTTTTCTGGTTATCGGCGAAAAGCGCGGGGAATTGCCGGGAGAAACGGTGTTTGCCGAAACTTTGAAGATCATAAAACGTCTTATCACCGAAAAAACGCTTGTCCCAAGCCATAATAACGGACTTGAAGCGCATAAAGCGTTCGCAAACGCTCTTTTAAGCTACGAATGGGACGATAATTTCGAGCCGTATATGTGCGTTATGTGCACTTACAAATTATATTTGGACAGGCGATGCGCCGTAAAATTTTTCAGTGACAACAATCGGAGTGATTTAGCTGATATATACAGGGAAATTACGGGGCTGTGCGCCAAACTCGGCGAGATTATCCCGCAGGATTTTTCAGCGGGGGATATGTTCGGCGATAAAGAAAAGCTGAAACCTTACTGCGACACTCTGCATGAAATCTGCGCGCTGGAAGAAGAAGCTGTAAAATTGATGTGAATTTATATATTAATGATGCAAAGGAGCAAAATATGACAAAAAAGTATGATATAGCGGCGTATATATGGCCGGCATACACGGGCGACGAACCCCGTACGCGTATGTTCTGGAGCGAAGGCATCGGCGAATGGCAGTCGGTCAAAAACGCGGAGGAAAAAATTGTAAACGGTCAGAAATATTTGTGGAACCGCAAACCTTTATGGGGGTATGTAAACGAGGCTGACCCGTATGTTATGCAGATGCAGATTGAAGCCGCGGTCGACCACGGCGTGAACGTTTTTATTTATGACTGGTATTGGTACGACAGGCGGCCGTTTTTGGAGAACTGCTTAAACGACGGCTTCCTTAAAGCGAAAAATAACAATAAAATGAAATTTTATCTCATGTGGGCGAACCACACGGTAAACAATACCTGGGATATACGGATTTCCGGCGACGGCGACAATATTATCTGGGACGGCGCCGCGGACAGGAAAGAATTTGAGATAATATGCAAGCGCGTTATAGAAAAATATTTTAAACACCCGTCATATTACAAAATAGACAATAAGCCTGTGTTTCAAATATACGATTTGGATAATTTAATCCGCGGGCTTGAGGGAATAAACGGCACAATCGCGGCATTTGACTGGTTCAGGAACGAATGTGTTAAATCGGGTTTTGACGGGGTGCATCTGCAGCTGACAAAATGGGGAGACAATCCGCATAATTTAAGCGGAGTTGACGCGGGCAGAAGCATGATGACAGCTGAGATTTTTAACAGTCTTGAGTTTGACAGCCTGACAAATTATCAGTTTGTTCATTTTGTGAATATCGACAGGGATTATAACGAGATTATGGCTGACGTCTTAAAAGAATGGGAAAAGACGGATAAATTATACAGCAAACCGTATTTTCCGCATATATCCGTGGGCTGGGACAACAACCCAAGATTTAAAGATTTCCGGCATGGCATAGTGAAAAACAACACACCTGAAAATTTCGCCGCCGCTCTTGAACACGCGAAAAAATACGCGGACGCCCACCCGAACCAGCCGCCTCTTATCACGGTAAACAGCTGGAACGAGTGGACCGAAACCTCTTATCTTATGCCTGATAACGTATATGGGTACGGTTATCTTGAAGCGGTGAAAAAGGTTTTCTTGTGATTCGCGGCTTTTTTGTCGTCAACTTTTTGTATTTATTTGCTTTTTTGCAGAATTACAGTGATTTCAGAACGGTTATGAAACAGCTGTTTTATAAAAACAACGTCAAATTCTTTCTGCAGGAGTTTTATTCCTTCTTTTATTTTGTTAAGGCGGTCATGTTTTGTCAGCTTGAATGTAATTATAACATACCCTTTATCACGCAAACGGGTTTTAAGCGAAAGTATAAAACCGATTGAAGTCATAAGGTTCATGCTCATATCGTTCACGATCAAATCGAATATTTTATTTGATTTTTTTATGTACTCATGCGCCCGCCCGTTATAAAATTCAACATTTTTATTTTTTTGCAGTACGGGCGATAAACCAACGGGGTCCACAGCCGCTACGCGAAACCCGTTGTCAAGCAAAACTTTTGTCCAGCCTCCCGGAGCGGCGCCTAAATCCAGCGCGGCGCTGTTTTTTTCAAAAACAATAGGATAAGCTTCCAGTGCTTCCATCAGTTTAAACCCCGCTCTTGAAATCGTATCTTCTCTCATGGCGTAATGCCTCATTCCGCCTGACCATACGCTTAAATTTTCTTCCGCTTGGGAAAATCCGGAATATATAAGAGAATTTGAAATAAACAGCGTTATAATCTGTTCGGGATACCTTTTATTTTCAGTAAATCCTTCGGTTTTTAACCAATCTGAAATTTTTTGCTTTATTTTTGAAGGCTCGTATGATTTATTTTCTTCAGCGGCCCTTACCTGAACTGAAAAATTTTTTGTTTTGTCCATACGCGCTATAAAATCCCGCATGAAAACAATTTCCCCAACGCAGCGCCGGGTTTCAAGCTCTGTTTGGGGGACCGTATATTCCGCAGGAAATATATGCCGTATAAATATCAGGCGCTTCTCCCTGATCAGCGCGGAAAATTCGGCGAATGTTCCGGGATATTCAAGTAATCCCGTTCCTTTGCCGATCCACATAATAAATTTTACCGCAGCGTTTGTATCCAAAATTTCCCGCAGCGAAATACCTTGAAAATCCGCTTGGCACGAAAAAACGATTTTATTACACATAACAATATTATATATTAAAATAATAAAAAAAACAAAAATGTCCGATTGAAAAATTGTAAATTTTTCGCGGGAGTTTTTATATAAAAATTTTACTTTTGTTTATTGCGGAAAATTTACAAAATATTCTTGAACATATACTCTTTATCTGATAAAATATATTATAGAAAAGAGGTGTTATGTTAATGAAAAATTTAAAATATTTCGTATTTACCGCAGCTGTCTGTATTTTTACGCTGTTTATACTATTCTCATGCAGCGGCGGCGCGGACGGCGTAAATCCTATGCTGAATGAACCGGATACTTTATCCGCCGAAGAAGACGTCATTTCGCCCGCAGATGAAACCGAACCTGAAAAGGCTGAATATATGGGTTATATATTCCCCGGCGTTGATTACGGTGGGTATGAGTTCAAAATCTTGAATTTTGAGGTGCAGAGCTGGGCATACACGGTTATGGCAGTAGAAGAACAGACCGGCGAAGTCATAGACGATGCTATATATATGCGCAACGCCGCCGTTGAAGAAACATTAAATATAAAAATAAACGACATACGCGTTACATGGGGAGGTATGAGTTCCCAGATAAACAATTCCGTCCGCGCAGGTTCAAATGATTATGACATAGCGCTGCTGAACGCTTATGAATCCGGCAATTTGGCGCAGAGAGGCACGTTTTTAAATTTAAACGATATACCGGCGCTTAATCTCGATGAACCGTGGTGGGACCAAAACGCTAACGAAACCTTGGAAGTCGCCGGCAAATTATATTTTACAACAACCGACGCCAGCGTATTTACTTATGATTTGATGGCTATTATGTATTTCAACAAACAAATGCACGAAAATCTCGCTTTGGAAAACATATATAATTTGGTGCATGAAGGCGGCTGGACGATGGATAAACTGTTTGAAATGATGCGCGCCGCAGCCAGAGATACGGACGGCGACGGTGTTTTTACATTCGCTGATACATGGGGACTATCAACTCACGCTGTGCAGAATGCCCATTTTTTTACCGGCGGAAACATGGTTTTGGTTGAGAAAGACAATAATGGTTATCCTGTGCTGCTTGAACCCGGCGACCGTTTTGTCAGCGTGTACGCTAAAGTGCGCGAAATATTCAATTTATCTGATACAACCGGATATTTTATCAGCGCGGGTTCAAACGAGGGAGGGATATCAGGAAAAACGCCCGAACTTGAGAATCCTATAATGTTTTTTATGGCGGACAGAGCGCTGTTTGCGGGCGAAGTATTGTCCTGGGCGCGGGGTATGCGCGAATCAGAAAAAGATTTCGGCATAATACCGCATCCCAAATACGATGCGGCACAGGACAGTTATTACGCGCTTATGGACGCAAATTTTCCCACTCTTACTATTCCCGTTACTCAGGATAACCCTGAAATGACAGGAGTTATAATGAATGCGCTGACAGCGGTATCAAGCACAACCCTGAAACCCGCATATTATGACGTTACGCTGAACAGCAAACTTTTAAGAGACGAAGAGTCCGTCGCAATGCTTGATATAGCGTTGGAAAACCGCGTATATGACCTTGCTATGATATATGGCTGGGGCGATTTGTCAACGCAGCTGCGCCGGGCAAATTTTGCGTCTACAGGCGAAAACCCGATTACGGTATTCGACAGGTACGCTGACAGGACACGGACCGCAATCGAGCGGATGGCAGAAGATTTCGACGCGATTGATTGATTTTTTTGCAAAGCCGGATGCAGCTGTAAAATTATTCAATAACCGGCAGAACCGTCACCCTTAAAACAGAGCAGCCGTAAGGCACGAATTTAACTTTTTTTGTCTCTGAAAGCGGTGTGCGGTCTTCGGGCGTTTCAGCGAGAACCCCGTTGATTTTATCCCATTTTACTTCTTTGCAGCTCACTTTGGCTTCAATCGGCGGCTCGTTTTCTGAAAATACATATTCCCCAATATCATTTTCCGTAAATTTAATATCCCGTATATCTGATATCGCGTAATTAAACGCGGATTTCGGGAATATTTCGTAATCACAGTGCGGAAACACCCTGATTTTTTCGTCTGCGCCGTAATCTTTTTGTTTCCATTCCGAATCGACTTTAAGCGTATAGAGCAGCGCGCCTTTTTTTATCGCGTACAACCCGTTATCCCATTCTAAAAGCTCTGTTTCCGACGGCAGATTAACGGTTATTGTTTCCTGCCCGTCCCATTTTTTATCAATTATATAAAATTCACCCGCCGCCGCGGTTTCACCGTTCACCGTCGGGTTTTTTGCCCATGCGGGTATGCGTATGCCGAATTTAAAATTAATTTTTGATTCCGTTTGTATTTTATAACTCAGCGTATCTTTAAATGGGTAATCGGTTTCAAGCGTTATCTTGATTTTCACTCCGTTTATCTCTGTTTTAAGCTGTGAGGGGACAAGCAGCGCGCTGTATACCGCGCTGCCGTTATCCGCGCTCATAAACGCCGAAAGCGCGAATTTCGGAAACGCCTGATGCATATTTGCGGTACAGCAGCCGTAATTGGGCTCAAGCCCGAATATATGCGAACTCCCTGAATTTGTCGTGAAATGCACATTTTCGGTTATAACGCTGCATTCGACCTGGTTTACCATCTGGTCATACTGGTGCGTCCACATATCCGCGCTGAGTGCCGCCGGATATGCGTTAAATGCGATATACTCGGTTTTATCTCCCCATTTCGCTTGCCCCAAACAGGAATATACCTGCTCAAGCGAATACATCAGTTCCGCCACCGCGCATAATTCCGTGCCTTGGATTGGGCTGCGCCCCGCGAGGTTTTCGTCCCCGGTGAATACCCCCGCGGGCGTACCGTGGTATTTATGCAGAACATCAAGCATAAGCTCCGCGGTTTTTGTGTGTTTTATATCATCGTGAATCCTGCTGTACCACGCGCCGGATTTCACCGCCATCGCCTGGTTTACCACATGGTTCATCTGGCTCCACCTGCCTGTTTCGGTTTTTTCGGTATACGGGCAGGTTTCATACAGCGAATGGTAATCATAACCCTGTGTTTTTAACCGGTGGGCGAATGTGAGAAGCCAGTCTTCGCTCCTGCGCTCATACAGCCAGTATACAGCGTATAAGCACTCAAACCAGCGGCTCCTCGCCCAGTCAAATATAACGGAGGCGTTTATATGTGTATACAGGTTTTTCAGGGCTTTATACACGGTTTCTTCAATACGGCTGTCTTTGCTGCATTCATAATAGACGACCAAAACTTTGCATATCAAAAAAGCCGCCCAAATATCATAATTTTGTCTTTCGCCGTCTTCACAAGGGCAAATCCAGCCGTCGGCTTTTTGTCCCGATATAACGGCGTCGATATATTTTTTCGCACGTGATTTCATATCTTCGTCATCAAGCAGATACGCCAGCGGGATAAATCCGTCAAGCCAGTACGGCACGCGCTCCCAGCCTTCGCGGTCTCCTCCTATCCATTTGCTGTCTTTTATATCCGGCCAGAACAAATCAAGATTGCCCGTAAGCCCGCGGGCCTGGATTTCAAGCTGTTTTTTCAGCCAGCCCAAAGGTTTGATGTTTTCTGCCGTAAACGGTTTTAAAGCTAAAGGTTTCAGCATTTTATATAATATTCCCCTTTCAACTCCGCGCTGAACATATACGCGGTGCTGTATTTGTCAAATCCGTCAAGAAACACTTCCGCCGTCCAGTATTTATCGGGGTACGGAATGTTCACGCCTTGACCAAGCATAATATTTCTGGTGACATCGTACATTGCATACACATCAAACCCTTCGCTTCTATGCAAAGCGTCCATATCGCCGGAAAAAACAGCGTATGCAAACTGGGAAAAGAACGGCAGACCCGCCTTGGAATTGCCGGTGTCTCTTTCCGGTACGAAATCAAAATAAACAAACCCTTCGGGCACAGGCGTATCGGATTTCATAAAACGTCCCCAAAAACTGTGCACCGGTCCGATGTCGACGGTCAAACCGTAATGGTGCGCAAATATAACGTCATACTCAAGCTCCGATTTATATTCCTGCATGGAATCCAGGACACTGAAAATTTCTTTGCGGGTCTTTATATCGGTAAACCCGCCTTCTTCCAATTTGCCGATAAACCGCATAGCGGGCATTTTTTTATACTCAAAGTTCTCTATTTTGAACCCGTCCTGCTGCCTTTCCACTACATCAGGCATAAATAACGCCCATTGTACGCCTGCGTCGCAGTCTTTTAAATAATTGATATACCCGAATATATCCACGCCGTCGGTTCCGTGCGCTCCGGTTTTTTCTCCTGCTATCAATTCCCTAACGCTGCGCTCGCTCATTACCGAAAAATCGGCAAAAATTTTAGCGACCGTTTCCCGCAGCTTTCCGTCATGCGGTTTACCTGATAATTCATCGTCAAATCTGTCCAGCGCCCTAAAAATCGCCGCGTTGACGACGCCCGACGGCTCAAGCTCTTTTAAACACGCGCGGAGCTGCGCGTTCTGTTCTTTAAACCGCGCGAATACGCCCTGCATCAAAATCTGCTCGTTTTCAGCGAGTTTTTCGCCGCTCCACTCTGAATCGTTCAGAATCCATTCCGTCAGCGCGTCAAATACGCCCGGATTCCGCCCTCTCGCCTGTCCCGCCCAATTAACAAGCCTTTTATACTTTTCTTCGTCAGTCAGTTTTTCCCCCTGCTGCCCGTCGATTACGCTCCAATCGACCAAATGAAATTCGTTAATAATTTTAAACGACATATCAAAACCTCCCTTAATGGTAATATTGATTGACAGCGGATTGAAAATTTTGATTTTACCCCGCTGTATTTTCGACGGAGGTATGCCGTGAAACCGCGTAAACGCCTTGGAAAAACTTTCCTGCGTATCATATTGAAAACGCATCGCAACGTCGATTATTCTGCTGTTCGGCGCGAGCAAATCCTGCGCGGCTGAGCTCAGCCGTCTGTTTCTGATATATTCACCGACAGTCATACCCGTTACAAGATGAAAAACAAGCTGGAAATGTGAGCTTGAAGCATAAGATTCGCTTGATATTTCGTTTATGTTAATATCATCTGTTAAATGGTTTTCGATATAATCAACAGCTTTTGACAGGCACTGTATCCAGTTCACAAGCAGTCCCCTCCTCTCTCAAAGAATATTATACAACAAAAAAACCTTAAAAGTCATGTCTTTAAATATTATGGTTTGTCAGGAACAGACCGCTTCCCCTAATAATCAGGAATTTCTGATTTTCCTGTTGATTTATTTACAGGTATTCGAGGAACAAATTCTTTAATATCCGCTCGTTCGCTGACATGAAATATTTTCATTTCAAATCCCCCTTGATATAATTCAATTTCTTTTTAATTTTTACGCAGTTCACTCATTCGTTCGAGTATTTTTATTCCGTTTTCTTTCTGCTCTGTATTGGGATATTTTTTCTTAAAATATTCTAAGCATTTATCGTAATTAAACAAATAATCTCTTGCATGTTTATGTACTTCTAAAGAAACGGGCAGATTATTTCTCCAAGTTATATTTACATACGAATAATCAAAAGCAATCCCTTTTTCAGATAATAAATTATTACAAACTTCATTCTTCATTGTATCAACCATTTGTATGTGTTGTTTCGCCAATGTTTCAATATCCTCGTTTGAATCTATTTTTAAAAATTCAGGATTATATTTATAATTACGCCCTTCTTCCTGATGATGCTTTTGCCGTAATATATTAAAAGCAATATGGCGTTTGTCAAGCGGTATTTTTTCTATTACATATATGGGCATTGCTTTTTCAGTAAAGTCAGCGGCATATATTTTAGGCACAAAATCAGGATAAACTAACTCTTGAATTTTATGAGATAAAAAATCCATTTTTGAAAAAGGATAAACCCCGTCATTATCACGATGTATTTTAGCGATAATTAGATTATCATTTAATAAATATATTTCTTTTTCATGAGCTTTAACAAGCAGGTTATTCATATTTGCTTTTGCCAAACTTATATAATCCGTTGTTATATCATTAAAACTATTCTCTGTTTCATAAAATCCAAGTAAATTTTCCAACATGAGTTATTCTCTTTCGTACAATTAAAAGTTTAATTTCAGATTCGGCGGAAATCAATGCTCCGCTTTATTTTTTGTTTTACAGCTTAATAATCAATGCTTTTCTATTGCCGCCATATATGTTCCCGTGTCAAAAATCATGTTGTATTATTATAAATAACACCATACTTACCCGGCAAATCCAATCGCTGCAAAAAATATTTTGAACATTGCCGCGGAACTTTTTACCCTATTAATATTTAAATTTCAAATTTTATTCCTAGCTTTTTACACACAAATTCTAATATTTTAGCCGCACTATTAAGACTTTTTTTGACAGCCGTATAATTTGCTTTTATAGCGGAACCCGGATAACGTATATTAACGCTGAAAAGATTTAAATTTAAACAATGGTTTATAAGTCTTGCACCGTTAAATGACACATCTAACAAAGCGCATTCTGACAATAAAATAATTAAATCATGCGTTCGGTCGAATTTTTTATTATTATGTACTAAATATCCTTTTAATGCTTTTTCAGCCGCTTGCTGACAATGATATACAATATTCCTATACTGCTTTCTGTCACCCAGCAAACTATTAGCTGCCGCTAAATCTGATATTGCATACATAAGCCATTCTCGGACTATATTATTTATCATACACCAAAATTCCTTTATTTACAATGTCATTTTGAAGCGTTGAAATATTGTTGCTGTAATTTTTAAAACGCGATGATTTATCTATAAATAAATCTAAAGGGAATTTGCGTGAAACCAAAGCTTTTTCTATTTTATAAGCTGATTTATTTGCATTTGCGTAATCAGATAAAATAACGGCAATATCAATATCGCTGTGTTCCGCAGGTTCACCGTAAGCATAAGACCCAAACAAATATATTTGTTCTATTTCGGGAAATTCAGAGAGCAGCTTTACATACTTTTGCACTTCTATATATTTATCTGATTTATCATTTTTATCCATCTAACGACCCTCCTGATAAATTTTCGCCCCAAACTATAGCCTATTATACCTTAAACATTATAAAAAATCAATATTTTTTTGTAAATTTTTTCCATACCAAAAAAGAAATTGGCTTCTTTTCGCCAATTTCTTTTTTATTCTTTCGTTTTGGTTATTTTGCGGTGTTGTTTATTTTCGAAATTTTTTCTTTTATGGGTATCATTAAATCAATCTGTTTATTTTTATCATTTTCTTCCATAGTCAGGCCGGGCGTATGCCAATTCCAGTAATTCAGGTGTTCTTCTATCCAACCGCAAACACCCTCAATCGTACCCCAATTATGCTCATAATACCCATTATTACCAACCCATTCATGCAGGGCAATCCATGCGTCCCACGCGCCCATCGGTATAGTGTGGGCAGCATATAATCCGCCGGCAAAATGCTTTTTAATAAGCGGTTCAGGTACTTCCATATTTTCAGGTATAGTTATATACCGCTCATATCCGTGCCCTTCGCCGTGAACCGGTTCGTCGGGATTATTAAATCCATAATGGCGCGAGGCCGGATATTTGCTTTTAAGGTCTGCGTCTTTGATAAACCTTTGCACCATATCATCAGTAACCAATTCGGGACCAGGTTCGCAGCCAACAGCATAAGCGGACGCAACCGCTGCGGGCGGCAGATAAATAATCCTGACGTCTCTGTTTGTAAGTTTTCTTAATTTTTCATCAGCTTTGTTTAATTCTTCCATTGTTGGTACATGCTCCTTTACGTTATTGATATAATTTTTTGAAAAAGAAAGAGAATCAATAACAGAAAGCGCGGCTGTATCGCTCAATAAATCAAATTTTACCTGCATATCGGCTTTTTCCCGCAATTCTTCCGTGAAACGCAGCAGTATTGATTTGACGGCAGACAGCGATGTTATTTCTTCATCAAGCTCGCTTATGTTCCGCTCAAAAATTTCAACGGCAGCCGAAGCGTCCTGATTGTTGAGAATATCACTTATCTGTTTGATAGGCACGCGCAGTTTGCGTAAGATTATGATAAGATGAATCCGTTTCAAAGCTGTTTCATCATAAAATCTATACGAATTTTCTTCATTCCTTATACTATTGATAAGCCCGATTTGTTCGTAGTAACGCAACATTCTCACCGAAATACCGTAATCTTTTGATACTTGACTTATTATTTGCAATTCCATATCAGCCCTCGTTTCTTTTTCTTATATTTAAGTATAAAAGATTACACGGTGTCAGAGTCAATGACTAAATTGTAAATAAAATATATAATTAGACCCTCCTCGGAAATCAAATGAACATAAAGATTTTGTGCCGAAAGCCCTCTTTAACTAAAGAGGGCTAAGAGACTATTTCCGAGGAAGTCTATTAAAAAATTCCGCTATTTTTTTAACAGCGTCCGACGGGTCAATAAGTTCTATGGGTTTGCCGTATTCGATTGAGTGCAAATGCTCGACAGTGGTCATTAAATCCTCGTCAATTAAAGAAGCTATTGTATGAAGTATTTTAGGTAGATTTAATCGCAGATATTCTTCACGTTTTGCCTTATCCAAGAAATGCGGCAACAACAGTTCCCGACTTTCCCACGCATGAGGCAAAGAGCGCGCCAGTTTTTCGGCTTTTTCGGTTAGCCCGTAACTCTGATATAAAAAGCACAGCAGCGCATACATAGTGCCGCGAGCTTTATAAGAGCGAGATTCATCTTCAATCGCCTGTTCCAACAATCGCATAGGACGCTCGCTTTTATCTCCCGACAACGCGAGAGCAATCGCTAAATCCGCAACGCACTCGTTCGGGTCATTTCTGTTTTCTTCTTCCAAAAATTCAACAAGCTCATCGTATTTATATTGATAAGCAAGTTCGTACTTCCTGTTTTGAATTTCAATGGTTTTCTGCCGCATATTAAAATCTTCCATTCCGATTAATTTATCCACGGTTACGCCAAATAATTTTGCAAGCCCCGGCAGTAACGTGATATCCGGGTAACACTCGTCCCGTTCCCATTTGCCAACCGCTTGCCCTGTAACGCCTATTCGATTAGCAAGGTCCTCTTGTGTAAACCCTTTTTCTAACCGTAATTGCCTTAGATTTTTTGCAATAAACATAATATTTCACCTCTTTATAATTTCTTTATGCTCATTATAACACAGGCATGAAGGGGGGACAAGAGAGCTATTGTTGTAACAAAACAACTGCTAATATAAATTTTTCAAATATAATCAATTATTATCTTATATTCCTCTATTAATCTATTCAAATCAAAATATTTTCGGTTTGCGGGACTTGTTGACGGCAAATATATAGATGAAATTTGCGTTTTTTCATAGCAATATTTTTTATATAGTTTTGTCGCCGTCATGCCGGTAGTGAAAATTGTTTTAATCTGCGATTTTGCCAATATATCTGTGAAATCATTGACAACGGGGTCTTTTATACTGTTATCGTCCGCGCCCGATATTCGGCATGAGTACAAAACGTCCCAGACGGCTATATTATTTTTCAGCAGAAATTCTTTTTTATCGTCAATAGTCTGAAGTATATGAGAATCAAATACTGCCGCAATCACACGCCAGAAATTATTTTGCGAATGACCGTAATAAAATCCGTACTCCCTCGATTTGGGCGACGCCATAGTCCCTAAAATCAATATCTTAGAGTTTTTATCATAAACAGGCTCAAAAGGATGAACTACTGTTGTTAATTTATTTTTTTGTTCGTTTAAATCAAAATCCATATTTTCACTCTGCCGTATATAATTTATCGGCAAGCCTTTTAGCTTCTTCTTCGTCTTGCACCCAAAATTCAAGCAGTATATGCGCGTTTTTATCAATCTGCGAAAACCATGTTTCATACGCGCCTACGCCGCTCCAACCGGGATACATGGCGGTATGTCCCGCGAAAAAGCTAATAGATTCTTCCATTATGTCGGGCTTATTTGGGAATACAAGATTAAGCATTTTCAGATTAGGTATTTTTTTGAAATTGTCCCACTGATGTTTTGAATAGGCGCATGAGTGCATACCGACATTGCCGTATCTGTTGGATATTTCAATCAGTTCGGGCAGAAATAATTCTTCGAATATTTCAGGGCTTACCGCTCCCACTTCGTCCTCGGAATATGTAAGTCCCGACGGCATATAATAGTCGGGGTAGTGCGCGATAAATTCTTTTCCGTAACGCCTGAACCATTCGTCGAAAAACGCAAAATATAACTGCGATATTTTATACGCGAGTTCTTTTACTGCTTCGGGTTCTTCTATCATTGCGGCAAAAAAATAATTTTTATCCCATATCAGCGCGGCTATGTCCATCGGTGTTTGAACGTCAACCAAGCCTAAAAGCGCGTCATCGCCGCATAACGCCTTGAGTTTATCCGCCATATCGAATAAATAATAAAGCGTACTGTCTTCCAATGCGGGTACTTTTATTTTTGAAATTTCAGATGAATTTGTTATGAACGGCAACGCATACGGATTAGTATTTTCAGGCTTAATGACTTTACTGCCGAATGCTTCGGCAAATATTTCCGTGCCTGTTACACACGCCGCATAAGGAATAAAATCATCGCACAGCCAATCTATCCGCGACATAGCCGATTCATATGCGCTCGCCGCGCTTTCTACACGCTGTTCCGCGTTTTCACGCCATAGATGCGGCATCGGCTTTACTTTCGGGTCATTGCCTATATGGATATGAAACAGTTTTCTGACTTTAGGGTCGAGATTATAAAATTTTAAATAGCGTTCTTTTTTTAACTGAATAATTTTATTCATTACAAAAACTCCTTATTTTCTAAACCGTTTAATATAAAATAACAGTAAAATTATATCATAAAACGCCTTTTATGTCAATTAATAGATTTTAAAACGTAAAAACTTTGTAAATGTAGGGACGAACTGTGTTCGTCCGTGAAAATTGAAGCCATGAAAGGCAGAATGTTATTAAAATCTGCGGACGGCACCCTCTTTAGCAATGAGGGCAGGGAATTTGATTTCGAGGTTTTGCAAAAAGCAAAGTTAATCATTACATAAAAGAGAAAATATAATTAGCAAGAACAGAAGATAATAGCAAACATATAATTGGAATAATAATTGCTGCTTTCCTTTTACTCAGAACCCCCATAACTATACTTATTAGAAAAAGTAATCCTTTTACAATATTGGGAATATCTATCACATCTCCTACTGGTTCAAATAATATGCCATAATTAGACATATACAAATCGGCAAAAGCAAAGATGATAAGAGTTGACACTGATGTAATAACTGATGGTAATGCTAATCGTGGGTTAAATATGAATGCAAGCGGTTGAGTTTTCCTGCCGCATGATGAGCATATCTCTACTTCTGGTTTCAATTCATGTCCGTAATTTTCACACTCGTTGTCAGTACATGTTACCATATCTGGCAATACTTCCGCTAAGTATATTTTTGCACCGCATGATGGGCATTTTTTCACGCTTTTTTCTAATTCCTTTACATAATTTTCACATTCCGGGTTAAGACACGTTGTCATTTTTGTAAACATTCTCTTTTTAGTTCTATTCGCTGTTATTTTTATGCGACTTTTTTCTCTTTTTCCGTCAATCAACAAATATATTTCCTTGTAAAAAGTCATTCTGAACATGTGATAATCTATGGCAACATAATCTATTTTGTACCTGATTTTGTTATATAACACGCAAGCAACGAGAGCCACATCGAAAGCCATAAAAATCGACATGAAGAAGAGCATCGTCATAAATCCGCTGTCTACTGCTTGAAACGGCTCTCCGGTTATTGTTACGCTTATCCAAAACATAGATATATACACCAAAATGACCGGAATTATATAAATAACAACGGTCTGCCATACAGTAAACGCTTCTCTGCAATGGCATACAGGCAAATTATAATCTTCAAGGAATTTAAGTTTTATATTGTTATATCTATCAGAACAAAATAACCATGTTAACGCAAATTTCAATAAAAAATACAAGAACACAAAAAATATAAGCTGGAAAAAACACATCGGTATCATGGCGGAGTTCATAACAATAGTTATCGAATGACGAGAAAAACTAATACTATTTATAACATTTCTAATGATATATGGCAAAATAATGGCACATCCAATCATCAGAAGTGAAAAAGTTATACAAAGTATATTTACTACATATCTCTTTGTAGATTTTTCCTCTATAACACAACCATGTTCGCGCAAATCATTTTTTATCATTGTAAACACCACTTTCATAATTTTATTAAAACATTTAAAAATTAATCATATTATAACATAAAAAGTCATTCTGAACGAGTGTTGTCCTATATTGCGTAAAAAAAGTCTTGAACTGTAAAAAAATACAGTTCAGGACAAAAATCATACCGTTTGGGACATGATATTTTCATAGCGTATTTCGTAGGGTGTGATA
>Ga0099364_10002941_pt1 | contig 26894 bp, 30 predicted proteins | sample TergutTh196P3_FD_73070 | JGI IMG/M metagenome (GOLD analysis project Ga0099364, IMG submission 73070) | Microcerotermes parvus P3 segment gut microbial communities from Pointe-Noire, Republic of the Congo - Th196 P3 | ecosystem: Host-associated > Arthropoda: Insects > Digestive system > Gut ... | reverse complement strand
TAACCCGAAGGTCGTGGGTTCAAATCCCTCCCCCGCAACCATATTACCCCGTCACGAAAGATACAATCGTGGCGGCAGATAAAACCCCGTTTGACGGGGTTTTATTGCGTTTGGGGGCTATGATAACTCCGTCCTCACGCTCAAATATCCACCCACTGGCGAGATTCCGTTCAAGCCCCGCCGCACCACAAACCCATTCGCGCCGCGCCTCTGCACCGCCCAAAAGCAAATCACTTGCACCACTCAACGTAAAATCTGCCGAAGAATGATGAACAAACCTATAAAACCAACCCTGCTTGGGGACGGAAAACAAACTCACGCAATAAAAATATTCTGAAACGTCACAAGATGGTTCACTTTCATACAAAACAAGTCAGGGCCCAATAGCCGTGATCGGTATGCACGGCAAAAGCCCTGAGCCGCAGTCAACTCAGAGCTTTGAGGTTCAAGTATCGTTTTGCCCGCCGGCGTCCTCAATCACGTCGGCAATCAGCCTGCTGAAATCTGCCGCGCTCTGGGATGTGATTACAGGTTTGCCGGTTCGTTCTTCTATGTTCTTTCGGGCACTCCCGGCGACATCGCCACCCGAACGTGCAACAGCTTTGTTCTCGCCGAAAGTTGTGGGCTTTTCGACCTTAGAAATTTCCGTAGTTGTAGCTTCAGCCAGCATATTCAAAACCAATTCCAAATCGCTCATATTGTCGCGAAGGTTTTCCTTTGTCAGCTTCTTAAGATTTTTATACTGCCGCGTAGTCATACCAGACCAAGCTTTGGATATTTCATCGGTAAGTATGGCGTACTCAAGCCCTTTTTTAACGCCGCGGGCATCCCATTCAGTGGTAAGGTCATTCCTGACCCGGATTGATAATAAACGCTGATGTATCCAAGCCTCATCGTAGCCCTTTTTCAGATAGGTTTCCAATGCCCGGTCAATGGCAAGCTCAGGGTCGATTGTTTCCTCAATGCGCTCGCGGCCGACAGTGGCTAGCCATTGCTTGAACGGTTCAGCTTTGGGCGAGGGGATGGATTGGATGATACGCAGAAGCTGTTGGGTGTCAGCAACGTCGGTTTTATAAGATTTGCCATCGGCCGACTGCATTTTCAGTTGCTTACAATTTGTAAGCAACTGATCTGCACCCTCATCTTTCAGGCGTTTTTTCATAACAGCCCAATATGTGCTGGCATTTCGCTGTGTCGGCTGATCGGTCAAAACAGCAATTACGTCCACGACAGAGAAATACCATTCCTCAAGCTCCTCGATCCACGCTGTGCGGATTTTGCTGTTTTCAAATAGTTTGATTTTATTGTTTTCGTCCATGTTTACCCTCCTGAATTGTCGAAATATGATGGTATAATTATACCGTAAATAAATGAAGTTTTCAACGCTTAAGCTGATTTGAGCCTGAGGGCTTGCGGTATATCGGCGGCTGTCACCACCCATACGCCACGAAAACAGTGCTGCTTGTTTTTTGGTATTTACCGCTTTAAAGATGCTGTTTAAACAAACATCGCTTGTCCGTTGACTACAACGGTAACCGCTTCCTGGCCTAATTCGGCTTTGATGCGATTCGCTTCTTTCAATATCTGCTTAAAATGCTGTTTTAATGCGATAGGTTTGCAGAATGAATATACAATATTGACTCTCTCTGTCACCAGCTTCCCATTCTGCATGATCCACGCCCCAACCGCGTCGTCATATGTAGCGCCGCCAAATAGCGATGAAAACAAACCGATTGTTTTAAGGGTTTCTTTTTGGAAATCTTTTTCAGTTTGTTTTTTTGTGATACCTCCGCCGTTAATCGTTGACGGCACATAAATTTCGACCCGATTTGTCATAACCTCAACAACATCACTTTTCATTAATTCCTGTAACTTTACCATGTGGTCTCCTGTCTTTAGCTTACTGTTATTCTCAATTACACCTTCCCTGTCATCAGTACCGTAAAAACAGCTGCTATGCCTGGTGGCACATGGGGGTGAGACCGCCGATATACCGTAAACCCTCAGATTTGAACCTTATTTTACTTATTCTCCCTCATATTTACTTGAACCTCCGACCCGCTGAAAAACCGCACGACCACTTTTTCCAGTGAGTGAACCGTTATGACCTCCGCCGTTTCCCGGAAAAGCCCCTCGTCAAACTCGCCGGGCGCGGCCTTCGTTCTTCGCAGCACCGCCAGCAGCCGTGATATTTTCTCACGCCGCGACCTCCGTTCCTGTTTCTCCTGATTGAGCGTGTCCAGCTGGGTTTTGGCCTCGTCATATCGCGCCACCAGTTCCTCGTACCGCGCTATATATTCCTCTTGATTCAGCGCATTGGCGGCGTTGGCGGCAACGCAGTCCTCGATAAGAGCCGCCGCCTCGGCGCATTCGGCGGTCAGGACGGCGGTCTGCTTGTCAAAATCGGCGTTATCGCCTAGAGATTTCAATTCCTTTTCGTATTGCGCTATGTACCGCTCTTTATCGCCCAAAAGCGCGGCCCACGCGACCACAAAGGCCGATTTCAGGGCTTCCTCCGAGAAATGCGGCGTGCTGCAGCCTTTGACCCCGCGCTGCCGGTACCGCCCGTTACAGCGCCAAACCACGCGGTGGTATTTCGTCCCGGAGTGCCAGACCTTCGGTCCGTAGAATTCCCCGCATTCGCCGCAGACGACTTTTGAGGCAAACAGCTTCGACCTGACATTCTTGCCCAACTGCTCCCGCCGGCGTATTTCCACCTGCACCAGTTCAAAGGTTGAGGGAGAGATAATCGCGGGATGACTGTTCTCCACGAAATATTGCGGCACCTCGCCCTCATTGACCTTTTGCTTTTTGGTCAGGAAGTCCACAGTATATTTCTTTTGCAGAATCGCATTGCCGGCATATTTTTCGTTGCTCAAAATGCTTTTCGTGGTGGATACGCTCCAGTTCGTCCGGCCGGAGGGGGTGGGGACGCCCTCGGCGGTCAGCAACGCCGAAATCTCGCGGTAGGCTTTGCCCGCGAGGAACAAATCGTAAATCCGGCGCACAGTTTCGGCCTCGCTCTCCACGATTCGCGGTTTGCCGTCCGGGTCTTTTTCGTAGCCCAGGAAGTGCTTGTAGGGCATGGAAACCTTGCCGTCCTGCATCCGTTTGCGCTGACCCCAGGTGACATTTTCGCTGATAGACCTCGATTCTTCCTGCGCCAGACTAGACATAATCGTAATCAGCAGCTCGCCCTTGGAATCCAGCGTGTAAATATTTTCTTTCTCGAAATACACTTCCACGCCTTTTTCCTTGAGAGCACGAACCGTTTGCAAGCTGTCAACGGTATTGCGGGCAAAGCGGCTGACTGATTTCGTGATGATAAAATCAATTTTACCGGCGAGAGCGTCTTTCACCATGCGGTTGAAGCCGCCGCGCTTGGCGGTAGAGGTTGCCGAGATGCCTTCGTCTGTGTACACGGACACGAATTCCCAGTCCGGGTTGGATTGGATGTGGTTGGTGTAGAAATCCACCTGCGCCCGGTAACTGTTCAGCTGCTCGGTCAGGTCGGTACTGACGCGGGCATAGGCGGCGGTGCGCCGTTTTCTTGTAGATGTCAACGGCTGACGGGTCTGCCGGTCGATGGTTGCAGGAATTACAGTAACTTTAGGGATATTTTCTGTTGATGCTACGTTCAAACAGAACACCTTCTTTCTTCGATAATTTTGTTTTGGCGGTTTCTTGCCGCCTGTTTCATTTCGGGAGTCCAACTTTCGCGGCGGGATGGGTTTTGCCATGGGATTTCGCGTCGGGAACCGTCTGTCAGGATAAATGTCAGCCAATTTTTGTCTGGTACAAGGATTTCCGTGACACAGTCCATGCCGCCGAGCTCCGTCGCCTTCGCTTCCAATATCGCCTCGGGAATTTGCTGTGATGAGCAGGCCGATTTGCCAAGCGAATTGAAAGTGTTGCAAATCCAGACGATTTTTTCATACTTTGACCCCGCGGCTGCGTGCTTGCGGCGGTAGGGTGCACCGCATTTTCCGCAGCGGATTTTGCCGGTAAACGGATAAGACTCCGGCGTAGTTTTTGACTTGGACCGGAAATTTGCGGCCCGCCGGTCCATTTCCGCCTGTACCGCGCCAAACGCGGTTCTGCCGATAATCGCCTCATGGGAGTCCCGGACATAAAACTGCGGCAGTTCACCGTGGTTCCTGCACTTTTTCTTGCTGATGTGGTCGGCTGTATAGCTTTTTTGCAGCCGTAAATCGCCGGTGAGTTTTTCATTTTTCAGCAATTGATGAAGCCCGGACGTTGACATGAAAACGCCCTGGACGCGCAGTTTTTTCACAATCCTTTCTTTGCCCATGCCGGAGAGGTAGTCCGCGAAAACCTGCCGGACGATTTCCGCTTCTTCGGGAACGATATGGAATTTGCCGTCAACAAGGCGATAACCCAGCATATTGCCCGTAGTTGGCCGCCCGGACTGAAACATCTTGCGTATGCGCCACTTGCAGTTTTCGCTGACGCTGCGGCTTTCCTCTTGGGCATAGGAAGCCAATATCGACAACATGAGTTCGCCGTCGCCGCTCAGACTGTGGATTTTTTCTTTCTCGAAATATACGTCAATGCCGAGGGTTTTCAGTTCGCGTATAGTTTCCAATGTGGTCAGGGTGTTGCGGGCAAAGCGTGTGATGGATTTTGTGATGATTTGGTCAATCTTCCCGGCACGGCAGTCGGCAAGCATTCTTTGAAATTCGGCGCGGTTGTCCTTGGTGCCGCTCACGGGGTTGTCAGCGTAAACCCCGGCGAATTCCCATTCGATGCGTCGCTGGATGAGGGCGCTGTAGTAGGAAATCTGGGCGGCCAGAGAGTGCCGCATGGCGTCCTTGCCATCAGATACCCTCGCATAGGCGACCGTGCGTTTTCGCCGCCGGATTTGCGGCAGGGCGGGGATTCGGGTGACCGTAGAAGTCACTTGTATCACTTCCTTCTAAATAAGATTGTGAGGGGCGAACCCTCCGCGTGATGTGGTAGTTTACTCAGCCGGAGGGCTGAAGTCAAGTCGTTTGGTGGGCTGTTTTCAAAGTTTGTCAGAAGCGACAAAATATTGCGACCTCTGCCAATTTAGCTGTTGCATTCAAATGCAATCATCAGAGTCATCTTCCGGCTAATTTCAAAGCTTGCCGGAAAGGCAAAAGTGTTCATTGGTATTTATTACGAAAGGTGTCATTTTAGGTGTCAGTCCTTGTTCAACAAAAGCTCTGTGTAAAAAAATATGTCAAAATAACAGATATAAATTCTGGAGGCACCTACCGGAGTTGCACCGGTCTAAACGGTTTTGCAGGCCGTCGCGCAACTGCTTTGCCAAGGCGCCATATCTTAGCTACTTCTGTTATTTCACGTATTGCGATATTGACAATACATCCTGAAATATGTATGAATTACTATGAATTTGTAAGCGTTGGTGTCTATTTAGGTGTCATTTTTGCATAATGGCAGTTGTACCTATAGTGCCTTTCAATGTGCAATCACTGCGCTTGCGCGTAGCAATCAATAAGCATTATATCACATTTTGAAAATTATCCGTTGCATAAATACTTTATTGATTTATACCATAAATCGTTTAGATTGAACCGCCGCTCAATACCGATCCGATGATATTGAGCGCGTCCCTTTGCGCTTCTTCGTCTCCGTGCTGATAAATTCTCAGTGTCGTTAAAATATTGGCGTGTCCGAGAATCAATTGCGTGTCCTTGACCGGCACCCCCATATTTTTCAGCAGCGTTGCCGTTGTGTGACGCATGGTATGCATTGTAATCCTTGGCAATCCGATATTGTCAATGGCCAGATTAAACGCCCACCTTAATTCTCCGTAAGTGATTGGTGTACCGTCATCGCTGACCAATAACAAATCTTTCATGGAAAAACCGTCGGTATGGTTGAAGGGCGGGATCTCTATGCTTTTGTTTGAAGCAATTTCTAAAAGCTCTTGTTTAATATTAGAGATTAACGATAATTCGCGCTGACTTGCCTGTGTTTTAACTTTACCGACATAGAATTCACCCGATAATTCGTCAAGCTGCTGGCGAATATGTATTTTATCATTTGCAAAGTCAATGTCAGACCAACGCAAACCCCGCATCTCACCCTCACGTAAGCCATAATTCAGCATCATCGCAAAGGCGATGTGGAAGCGATGATTTCGCGTTTTCTGTAGAAACAACAAGGCCTGTTGCGCTGTCCACGGCGTTACTTTCTTTGGGGCGTACTTTGGTATTTCAACAAGCTGAGCAACGTTCCTGAAAATAATCTCTTTACGCATCGCGTATGTCAGGCATGAGGACATCGTTCTTCTGAATTTCAGTATGGTATTGCTGCTAACGCCTTGCCGAACCAAATTATCAATGGCTGTCTGAAGATTATGTACGCCCAAATCCTTAAGCGGTATTTTGCCAATGCCGGGGATGATGTATCCATGGACTAAATCCTTATACCTGCGAAAGGTACTCAGCCGGATTTTTCCGGGCATAACATCATTCAGCCAATGGGTAATATAGGATGCTACTGTCCAATTCTCCTCAACAAACGGCAAGCGCTTTTTGTTCTGTTCACTCCACTCCTCAAGCTGAGCCTTAACGGCAGCCCTGTCTTTCTTTATGACAGAAACACGCTTGATTTCGCCGTTGGACATGGTAACGTTAATTTTGGCGCACCAGCGACCATCACCGCGCTTGAAAATCGTGCCTTCGCCTTTATCTCTGCGTGCCATAGTCCTCCTCAAGCTGTTCAATAAAATCGTTCAGCGCCCTGACGCTGACTAGCCGGCGCGCGCCGATTTTAACGCTTTTCAGCCGTTTGCGGTTGATAAGCTCATAGATCTTCACGCGCCCCATGTTCAGCGCGGCGCATACCTGGTCAATGCTCAAAAGCCGTATATTTACCATGTAATCCCCTTGATTTATTATCCCTTCCGGCAGGGACAGCCCCGCCGGCGCCCGGACATTATTACTCTGAAGGGCGTTTGAGTCAAGCCCGGTTTTTGAGCCTGTGGAAAACTGATTTTTTTCATACGCGTAGTTCTTCTTTTGTTGTGTCATATCGTATCCTTTCTAATTCATCGTTAGTATTATTCCCGCCGCGCAATCAAGCGCTTTCTGCACACAAGCAAAGGGACTGCCTGCGATCATAAAAAGTAAAGGCTATTTCACTTCAACTGTGTGATGGTTTTTTGCTAATGCTCAATCTTTGAAGAGAGTTTGGCTGCTCATTCCTCGAATGCTTTTTCCGTCTGATGTTTGTATGGCTCCGCGCAGAGCGGGTCTTCGGGAAACCGCATTTCAGGATCCGGCAAAATCAGCCTCAACACATCGCGTCCGGTTTCTCTGTGAGCGTCCAGCCGAAAATCACAGCTAAAGACTTCTCCGCTGTATTTTCCGGGCTTGAACTTCCTTCCGTTCTGTACCTCATGGGCGATTGTATTCAAGATAGACTCTGTTTGCCTTGGGCTTATTGGCAGAACAAGCTGGAAATCCGGATGATGATACCGTTCCATGCCATGGGTATGCGAATTGATAATTCCGCCCGGGCCTTTATCGTCTATAACTTGGTGTATTGTCCAATCAACTTTCTTCATGCTTCTCCTTTGCTTTAAATGATATCACAGCTTAAATGAAACAGGCTTATTTTTATAAATTCCGCCGCATAGTCTTGTTTATGTGCAGGAAGCGCCTGATCTCGAAGGATTGGCATATGCCGATAACGCAAACCATGCTGCCTGTGGCTTTTGTCATATGCTTTCAGGCTTTGTTATTTTCCGCTTTTGCCAATTGTTCCAGATGGTCTATTATCCGTTCAGTTAACATTTGAATTTCCGGTGTTTTAGGATACATATCCCATCCATATTGGTAAACGGCAACCTCTTTTGAACTTTTCTTTTCATAGACAAATAGCTTCATTACATGACCGTATTTGATTCCCCGCATGGAATCAACACTGCAAACTTTTGCTTCAAAAGTATAGTCGTCCAATTCGCCGCCATACCGCCAACCGCCAAACGTAGAACTTGATATCGTCTTTATAGTTTCACTCCTTGCTTTTCTTTCCATACATTTCTCCTTGAATATTGCAAACCCCAAAATATATATGCGTTGGTCAAAGACAGCGGTTGTATGTAATCGGCATATACCAATCCTTCGAAGTCAATTGCCGAGGGCGTCAGGTTTTGTCGTCCTTCGGACGAATCGGGAATCGGTGGTCTATGTAACATTTGTGGCTGCAATATTTGCGCTCCTTGTGCCCATAGCTCTCGAACTGACAGCCGCAGCCGGCACAGATCAGCCGGTAATACGCCTTGCGCTCGACCTGGTCGGAATGCTCCCGCCACCACTGAATCCGGCACTCGGCGCAGCAGAAGGCGCGGGGGCGTCCCTCGCTTTTTTGCGTCAGAGGCCGGCGGCAGTTGCGGCAGCGTTTTTTCTTCTCGGTTTCCCGGCGGCAGATGGATTTGACCGTGTTCAGCGGCATATCTAGCTTGTCCGCTATTTTGCCGTAGGTCAGCCCCTTGCCGCGCATGGACAGAATGGTCAGTTTATCCTTGTGATTCATGATGTAATTCCTCCTTCTGGTTATTTTTCGCTATATGTTCCGCAGTCAAGAACAGGTTGTATGGAAGCGACCGTACATGGCGGTGCGCCCAAAACGGAACTCCGGATTTTTGTGGTTGCTTTTAATTTTGCATCGACGTACCTTTTAACGGTTATCCATTTGCGCTCACGCCTCGATAAAACAATAGTCTTTTTCGCTGTAACCCTCCGGTATTTGATCGCTGTACTCAATCCGATGGAACGCCCATGTGCCGATATCTTCAAAGCCTATTCCGCTTCGAAAATCCCCGCCGCCGCGCCCATTACCGCAAGCTGTCAGAAGTGGCAATGGATTCAGACAATAGCCTTCCATCCTACCCGTCTGAACAGTAGAGCGCCGAATATACGCTTCCATGTCGATGTAACATTTGAGATCGTGGTTTACGAGGTATGTACCTTTCGTTTCGTGTCCAACGAGCGCTAATTGCGCAAACTCGAAATCTTTTCTGCTTAGAGAGCGCCTGTGATTCCAAGCGGCATTATACATTCTCGTAAATTCCTTACGGGAAAGCGTTTTTGCGTAAGCATCTATTTTCGGATGATAAGGATCACTTGAGTAATCACCGACCCACGCCACCTTGCATGGCTTGTGGTGGATGAGCGAGCAAACCGCATTCACAAAATTGTTTCCAATCCATGAATGTTCCGTGAGTTTCATACCGTTATCAAACAACAAAGGTTCGAGCTTTTTGATTGTGTTGTCTTTATCTATTACGAGAGCCGTGTAGTATTGTCCCATTGCATTCTCCTTGAATGTTGCGTTAGATTCCTTGCTATTTAGAGTCCCGCTGTCGATTCGCATATTGCCCGCAGAGCGCTTCCATACAAATTATTCTTGACTGCCGAATGCTCACTGTAGCTAGCCCTACAGCTCTGTCGGCTACGGCGGTATATAATACTGCGTCATTGATTTTCTCCTTCCAAATTAGCTTTTTTGAGGTATTCTATTGCTCCGACCGGAATCAGCGTTTCAAGTTTATCCGGCGTGATGACGATGAAAATACTGCCCTGGGAAAAGGTTCTTGTAATGTGTGTAATCAGGCTGTCCTTGCGCTTGGAATTCGGCACGATCCAAACTACGTAGGGGAATACGCCGTGCTGTTTTTGCTCCGCGCCGGAGCGCAGATAGTGTATGTACCGCTCACATTTATCCAGCACGCGGGCGACGGTTTCGGTATCACGGTCGATTTCGAGGAACCAATGATCCTCAAATTCGCCGGTCTGCGTCACAGCGTACATATCCGGCTTAAGCACAGCCGTCTTTCCGAGCCTGCCCCTGTACCAACGCCAGCAGTCAGGTTCGAACTGTACATCGGCAAGGGTCATACCGTGATTTGCACAGATTTCTTTCAGTTGCAGCCAAGCCTCGGAGATAAGCAGGGTGTGCTCCAGAAAAGCGAATGACGGTTCGCGGTACTGCCGGTGAGCAGACTTTCCGAGATTCAGCAGACGGAAGCCAGGCGGCGTCAGCGACCAGACGTAAGAACCGCTTCCGGCCCGCACACCGCCGATGCGCCTATTCAAAGCCCGGATGAGTCCATGAGTTTTTAAGCGATTCAGGCAGCGATATGATGCTGAATAGTCCGCTATTTTAGGCTCTGTGCCCTCGCTGAAGAACAGCCGTATAATCTGTTTGCCCGTAAGATAGCGGCAAGCCTGCAGGGCATTCAGAATTTCCTTGTCTCGCTCGGTCAGCTCCCGCCGAATTTCCTCAAGGCGAAGCTTTGTGATTCTGCCCATCATATGTACCTCCACAGGCGATGACCGGCGCACCCCATATCTTTTATGTGCAGCTTGCCTGCACATAAAATGTCAGATAGCTTATTGCGATAAAGGGCATATAGATTGGGCGTTTGTTGATAACAGAGGTCAACGTGAACCTTCGGGCGAATATTCATAAATGTATTGATGATTTGTGAGTGTGTCATGACAGTTTCCTCCTCCCGATTTTTTCTTCGCCGGGATTTTTGCCATCCGCTGCGTAAAAGCTGCGGGACGCGTTCAGGATTTCGAGGTATTCGGCTTCAATCTTTTCGGCAGATTGACCGTAGGCGGTCATGCTGGCGGCTCTGAGGCCGACTACTTCGCGGGTCGCCGGCGAAGGCGGCAGGGTCTTACCCGATACCCAGCCGGTAGCTTGTCCATCTGACTGTAAATGTGCGTAAACGCTGTAGCGCGGCAGAAGCATAAAATCTATAGGCTCCAAATCTTTGGACATGGCCGCCATCGCCTTGGCATCGTCAGCGTTTAAGCCGAACACGATTTTATTTCTGGCGTTAGCGTCAACCCCGGCGCGGATTTCCGGCGGAAGCTGGGCGCGATATTGGTGAGCCAGCGTCAGCGCCACACCCAGCCCGCGGGCCTGCGCTAGCGCGTCGGACAAATCTGTGGGTAAGGACAGGTAGTCCTGCAGCTCGTCAATATACACGCCAATCATCTTGCGTTGTTCTTTCGGAAGATTCGCACGGGAAAGTGCCAATGTCCATGTCATGCCGACCAGTAGCGAGCCAAGAAGCCGGGCGCTTTCCGCGCCGATGATCCCTTTATTGAGAGGCACAAGCACAATCTTGTTTTTGGTAAACAGGTCAGTCAGGCTGAACTTGGGCTGTGTCTGTCCAAGAACGTTCCGAAGACCGGGGCGGAGCAGGAACTGGCGAATCTTATTCATCACCGGCGCGATTTCTGTCAATCGCTGTGTTTCTTTCATACTTTCGAAGCCTTCCCAATAAGGCTCTAGCCCAATTTTGTCCTCTATCTTTGATGTAACGCTTTGCCTGAACTCCTCATTTGTCAGCAGTGCCGGCAACCAGAGCAGGGAAGCATCCTTGGTCTGCGCCAGTGTTAACAGTGCTGCCGTAAACACATCCTGACTGCGAATACCCCAATTCTCTGAAAACACCTCCTTGAACACCGCGAGGATGGCGTCGGCGATCAGGTTCGCATTGCCGTAATCCTTGAAAGCAAAGGGGTTGAAACCGACAGGACAGGGGTCGGACGGGTCGATGACAACTACATCCTTATCTCGCTCCTCCGGCATCCGTGCCAGCACATCGTTTACAAGGTCAGATTTTGGGTCAATCACCAGCACACCGCGCCCTGCTTTTATGTCGGCAAGAATCAGGTTAAGCACAACCGTAGATTTGCCCACGCCGGTTGGTCCGAGAACGATTGTGTGTTCCAGCGCATCCGATGGAGAAATCGAAAGGCGTGTGTTTGTCGGCCCAAGGGCAAAGCAGCGTCCGCTGTCAGTTTTGCCGTACCATGAAGGAGTCGGCAGCCCCCTGGGATGAATATCGGCTACGCCGGTGAAATCCGTGTCGCCCGCCGGCAGCAGCAGGAAATTGGCAAGCTCTTTAACGGATAATTTCAGCGGGAAGTGCCAGGGGGCGTGGGCTTTGTTCAGCAATTCAGGCTTGTCGTTGGCTGATGTTATTCGTACCCCCGCTGATTCCAATGTGCGCAGGGCAGAGATAATGCTGTAAAAGTTATCCGTGTTAGCACCTTCGCTGATGCCGAGACGAACAGTTGCAAAGAAGCCGTGCTGTGCTTTTTTCTCGCGGACACTTGCCATGCTCTCAGAAGAAGCTTGAGTCACGCTGCCCAAGACAAAATCAAACCAAGTGGCGTGAGGATCGTCAATTTTACTCGGTGCAGGCGTTGGCGCATACGATGGTCCAAGTATGATTTGAAGCACAGCCTCTGTATTTTGGGGCAAGCTCGACATAGCCGCTAATCCGGAGCGGATGGCGGATAGCGCTGTATCTGTTTTCAAGGATAAGGCCGGGCGTGAGATTTTTAGCTTTTTGACTGCTGATATAGCTGTCCGCTCAACAGGATCAATGGCACTGAAGCGTATTTTACCGTTCGCTTTGAAAACCTCATGCAGTTTGCGGCTGTAGCAGGCAAAGGTGCCGAGGAAGAATCTGACCTTGCCTTTGATTCCGCGCGCCTCCCAGACAATGCTGCCCCGCGGCGAGGTTGAAGCTAAGTGCGTCAGCAAATCATATACTGCCGTCAATTCAAAGGGCCGCTGCCAAAAGACTTCGTACCAGATTAATTCTTGATTGCGTTTCATATCGAGCCTCCTAGTAATTGCTGCGATTGGTTTTCCACCAGTGCCAGCCAAAGAAACCGGCTAAGATCAAAACCGCTAAGATTATTAACACCCACCAAATTTGCATCAGCCAACAAACTGCTAGTCGAATGAGGAATACCGCAAGGGCAAAAATGGCGGCGGTCTCTAGCAGCTTTGTAAAAACGCCTTTGACTTTTTCTTCCACTCATTTCGCCTCCTTACCTTTAATATTGGGTACGGGATAACCAGGGATGTCGACATCCGATTCGATTTCGTTTCCCCAGGCATCCCAGCCGGGCTGATTACGGCGGGCGAATAATTCTAAGTACGGGCCGGGGCTGCACCTTTCGATAATGGCGTATTGCTCCTCGGGTTTGTGGCTGTGATCTTGTAAAGGGAAATATCCCCATGTCGGCTGGCCTTTGAATAAGATCGGAGCCTTGCCCTTTGTTCCAAGCAGGATATGCTCGGTTGCATTGCGAAGATATACGCCGAGAGTAAAGCGGGGCTTTACCCATGTAAAGATGCTCCTCGGAATGAAGCCCCACGCTTCTAAAACATCATAACCGGCACGTAAAGTTGCATTGGTAACCCAGAGCCAGCAGTGGGCGTCAGGTGTGGTCAGGTCAGCGATCGGCATGGCTTTGATGCGATCCAGCGGCATTAATTTGTAATGGTGAATCGCGCCGTAGTTGCCCTTCTGTTGCACATCCCAGGGCGGGTCGGCCATGATTGTTCGATAAAGTTTTTTCGTGTCGTTATTGCTCATGCGCTTCTCCTTCGATTTTGGCTATCGCCCTTAATACTTGATAAACCTGCCGCGGCACTACGGCGTTTCCGAGGGCTTTAATTCTGTCCACCCTGTCGGGAACCCCATCAGCCACTCGACCCACGCCGGGTTCAGGTGACCACTGCCAACCTTCGCTGTCTTCGGGTACAGCTTCGCGATACTTGACAGACTTGCCCGGCTTTGGCCGCCCTGTTTGTTCAGATGGCGGATTGAACCAGCGGCTGTCAGGATAGGGTTGCAGTTCATGCCGTCCTTGGCGTCCCAGGTTACAGGCGTTGGCCAGAGTCGCATGGTCTGTTTGTCCACCTGTTCGTGGAGATTGCCCGGGCGTAGCCGTCCTTTTCTGTGAGTCGTCGCATGGCGCAGCAGTGCTTCCGGCGAGCGTGGTGAGCGACTGTCCATTGTTGTTGGAGTGGCCCACAATAAAACATCGCATCCGTTGATGCGGGGCGTCGACGGCACAAGCCGGAAATACGAACGCCCTTGTTTGGTAGCCGAGACCCTCCAGGTCAGAAATCGCCGTGTCGAGCGCCATATTGATGAAGCCAGCAACATTCTCTCCAATGACCCAATCGGACCTGAGCTCTTCGATGACTCTAAACATTTCCGGCCAGAGGTAACGGTCATCCGCGCTGCCTCTTCGCTTCCCGGCCTGACTAAACGGTTGGCATGGGAATCCGCCGGTGATGAGGGTGACTGTATCTTGCCCTGTTTTTGCTTTAAAGGTTTCTCTTGTAACATTGCGTATATCCTTCCATTTTGGCACATCCGGCCAATGCTTAGTTAATATTTTCGTTGGGAACTCAGCGTTATCGCATTGAGCAACTGTCTGAAATCCCGCCCATTCCGCCGCTAAATCTATCCCGCCGATGCCGCTGAACAGACTGAAATGGGTTAATGGTTTGTTGCCTGGCACGTGCCTCCTTTGCTTAATTTTCTTTGCCTTTTGGCAGTGCCGGTTATACATGAACTGAACCTTGACAGCAAGGATTTTTTGTTTTAGAAATTTGAGCGACTCACCGCATTGTTACAGGGGTAGAAAGGCGATTAAAGAGCGCGTTTCAGGGCTGTTGTCAAGATATTTGACATAAACGCAATTATGTTGCCGACAGCTTATGACGCTAACAAATTATTGCATCTTATCTGGTTTTGTGGTATACTGTATGTGGTTTTTAATTGCAAAATTGCAGGCCAGAAGGACATAAAAGAATGCATAAAGTATCAATCCGTTTTTTCGATGACAGAGAGGTCCGAGCTGTTTGGGATGATGATAATTCCAAATGGTGGTTTTCAGTTGTCGATATTGTCGGTGTGTTATCTGAGAGTAAAGACCCGCGTAAATATTGGACGGTTTTGAAAACGCGCTTGAAAAAGAACGGTTCCGAGTTGACTACAAAATGTAGTCAACTGAAATTGACAGCAAAAGACGGCAAAAAATATCTTACTGATTGTCTCTTGCAGAACGACATTATTTCTCTAGTTGAAGTTGTCCCAAGCAAAAAATCAAAGACATTTATTGAATGGTTTACCTACAGCGATGACACGATAGATGGAAAGAGCAAAAGCAAGGCCTACGCGCTTTTTGACAGTTCGCTACTGGCGACCTTAGAGGTTGGCACGGTTAAATGTCTGCAGCAGATACACGGATATTTATTCGGTGGACTTTATGATTTTGCCGGACAAATACGAGGAATGAACATCGCCAAAGGCGGCTTTCAGTTCGCGATGGTTCGTTATTTGCCCGAAGCGCTACGAAAAATAGAACGGATGCCGGAAAACAGCTTCGACGAAATCGCGGACAAATATGTGGAGATGAACATAGCGCACCCGTTTATGGAAGGCAATGGCAAAAGTATGCGCATATGGCTTGATTTAATTTTAAAACAGAACCTGAAACGCTGTGTTGACTGGAGTAAGATAGGCAAAGCAGATTATCTGAACGCAATGAAGAAGAGTGTTGCGAACTCCGCAGACATCAAAAACCTGCTGAAATTCGCTCTTACGGATAAGATTGACGATCGTGAAATGTTTATGAAGGGCGTGGATTATTCCTACTACTACGAGCAGGAAGATGAAATCACAGAAGATTAAACCATAACGCTAGGACACCGCTTTCATGTTATACTGTTTTCATTATGGCTAAAATCTGTAAAACCTGTATGCACATGGAGTGCGTGTGCGGGAAATAATCGTGAGACTGTTGCTTGCTGTTTTCAGGACGGCACAATTTTAGGATTTTCAATTGTCCCTTCAAGCCGTACAGCCTGTCCCGCGTGATTAGCGCCGGTCTTTGCGAAAGTTGCAGCCAGATAGCCATCAATCACACTCTTAAATGAACGCACCGTCAATGCTTCGCCGGACATGGATGCATCAACAAGAGCCTGCAGAATTTCAGATGAGATGTGCGTTAGCCGGATGTCGTACTCAAAGCCCGTCTCGATGACTTTTTGGGCGAGAATCCGTATTTTTGCCTCATCATTTAGTTCCTGAAACTCAACAAAGCAGTTAAAGCGGCTGGCGATTTCGCGTAGCACGCCTGCTTCTACGAAAGCCTTGCGTGCAGCTTCGGTGTCGCAGTAAATCCGCTGTGTAAGCGTGATTGCCTCGTCAGAATTCGGCATGGTTTCACGATAGCTTACATCGACAGCAGCGTCATGCTGTATATCCTCAATCTCATCTATGATTGCAAACCCCGCTTTGCTTTTTGACGCGCTGCCCAAGCGGAAATTGGATGTGAAGATAAAAATGCAGCGGCGGAAATCATATTCTCGCGAACCGTTCGGCAGCTCTTTTCTGGAAGCGCAGCGTCCTTCATCAAGAATGGACATAAAGGTTTTGAGCACCTCGGGGTGAGCCTTGTCCAGTTCATCAAATATGAAAATCGTGTAAGCGTTGCTTGCCACCGCCTCAAACACCGGCGTATCGTCATAGCCCACATATCCCGGCGGGGAGCCGGTCAGCCTGTAAACGCTATGAGCCTCAGTAAAAGTGTTGAGTTCAGTCCAAACCGTTGCATAGTTTTGAGTGCAAAGCTGCGATAGAATTTTCGACAGAGCCTTCGCCGCTTCAGATTTGCCGGTACCCGGCGGCCCATAAGCGATAATGGACAGGGGTCTACGCGGTTTGGTTTTATTAAGGTGAAGGGAGGTCTGATGGGCGATGGTTTCCACCGCTGTACTCTGTCCAATAATGTGTTTTTCCATCTCGTGCTGTATTGTTTTGTAATCCGGCACAGTTTGAGCCTCACGCTGTGGAGTAGTAAGACCCTCCACAGAAACAATGTCCTCCAGAATATATTCCTCCGCTGTCTCAGTTGCCGGCTCACTACCTGTTTCATGTGCCGCCGTTTCAGACGGCAGTGCCTTCAGAAAACGCTTCATTTCACCAAAGCTTCGGAACGAATGAGCTACACCGCCGCTCAAAGCCACCATTGCATGATTATTGCCGGAATAGCGAATATTTCTATCAAGATAAACAGCGTAGTGAACATTATCCTTATACAGCCCCAGAGTCGCCTGCGCCGGAACACAGCCGGATGGCAGCACACAGTTATCGAAGAGCAGCACCCGCTGTGGCGGCAGGGCATCAATATCCCGCTGCAGATGGCGGTAATCCTGATCAGAGGCATTTGGAAATTCAGCTAATCTCATATTCGTCTCCCTTACAAAATGTTTCTGGTGTCTTTTATTTTGCCCTTCAGCGCAAGTAGGTCTCCCGTGCCGCCGCAGAGCGGACAGGACGGATACCCATTTGTGCCGTCATTGGGGGTTTGCGGAATCCAGATGGTCTCATCAAAGAATTCAAAGCTGCTGTCGGTAAACAGTTCTTCCTGAAAGATACCAAGCTTGAGAAGTGATCCCGCCAGCGGATTCATGCGCAGCATCACAAAATTACGGTCAGCCACCTTGTCGAGCATATCGTTGTAGATACAGTTTTTGTCCTCGCCGTAAAGCAGCAAAATCAAAGCGATCTGCCCCTTGGTGGCATTGACCCGGGTGGTTACGAAGATGGGTGTGCCTTCCGAGGTAACATCATTTTTGTAGCCGTTTTCATAGGCTTCATAGCGGTTGCTCATAGTGCAACGGGGACAACTGTTATTTGTGATGCCGGGGTAGCTGAAATATATCTCCGCCGCCATGCCGCAGCGGTATAATTGTCCGGCCAGATAGGGTGTGCCGAACTTCAGCGCCAGTGCCGCTGAGCGGGCCTGTGCCGGAAAGCTGTCGGTGCAGCCGCAAATCAGGACGTCTCTGGGAGATTTCCATAAAGTTTTCCCGACGATGCTTGCGAACTCACTATCGGTCATGTCATCGTCCAGAAAACGTGGAACGACCATTACATTGGCCATAGGGTTGATATCCAAAATCTTTTCCTTGACCACCTCAGCCTTGCTGCGACCAATCTCACTGGCGTACACCTGCTGGGTTGCGATATTGGTGGCGGCAACGGTGTCGCCTTCGATCAGAACGAAATTACCAACGCCGCTGCGTGCCAGTTCCTCCACGAACGCCCTTGTTCCCCCAAGTCCAATACAAACAGCGGTCTTTCGCCGCAAAATTTTGAGTGGGTACAGGGTAGATATTCTATCAAACCGCTCTTTGCTGACCTCATGAATATTTTTCAGGTGTTCGCTTCCACGCTTTGTTTTGTAGCCTTTGGCTACAGCAATAGGCTGATTGCGGATAATGATTTTTTTCTCGAATGTATACGGATAAATCTTTATGTTTCCGTCAGCGGGGGTATTGACGTTGACGATAGGCATAAAGAATTTGCCCTGAATATTAAGAGCCTTCATGATTGCCTTCACATATTGGTAGTCAGCTATAGATGGTGTGGTGCAGCCTCGGGGATGGGAATGTATGAAGCCGCACAGTTGCACATCTTTGGCGTTCCACATGGCGATGACCCTGTCAAGCGTTGCCGTGTCTGGAGTATACGTGCCGCCGGTAGTGTGGGCGGAGTAGTCGAAGTAGTAATGGTCGATGGTGCGACCGCCGTCACTGGAGCCGAGTATGCCGCCGGTCTCTGCCGGGCGGCTGCCGATTGTACCGCAAATATGGTCATAGACCTGCCTTGTGATATTTAAATTTTGGTTGTTCATAAATATATTCTCCTTATTTTTTATAATCGTCTGACGATTGAATCGAAACTTTCGCCGGTTTTGATGTAGATGGCCGTTGTGTCCGCCCATACGGAAGCAATGTTTTTTGCCGCCTCAAGGGTAGAGATTCTGGAGTTCCAGCAGATGTATTTATATGTCTCGCCGCTGGCATGGAGCCGGTGGGTTGAATGGGCTGAGGTGTTACGCCCCCTGTAGTCGATATTATTGATGATGTATACACGCCAACCAATTTGCGAGCCGCAGTCCATAAAGACAAAGTCAAATCGTATGGAACGATCGCTAGTGAGATAGTCGAGTCTTACGTAATCCACATTTTTACGCCTCCTGACATAGAGAATGTTTTTGAGTGCGCGGAGCCTACAGTCATGTAGACTCCGCCATGCGTGTGCGCCTCAGCAGAATGTGCCTGCCGGCAATCCTCCTTGTCTGCCGCCACCAAAAGTTCCCTCGGGCAATCCGCCCTGTCTTCCGCCATTCATCATGGATTTCACCTCCTCTCAGTTGGTTTGCTTTAAAGGCCTTCACTATACAAAGGACAAAAGCATCAGATTTGAGTACCAAATTACCGAAAGTTTTCTAATTTTTCTCTTAACTGTTCAAAAATCCTGTTCTTGCGCTTATTAACACCTTTTTGTGAAAGGCCCACCTGAGCGGCAATCTCACGTTCAGTTAGTCCTGCATAGAACAAACTGATAATATGGCGGTTCTTTGATTCTAGCGCATCAATTGCGTCATATATGGCCTCGAACAGCAGCTTGTCCTCTATGTATTTTTGTGCGTCAATGGGATCGGTAATTACAAAACCATCTTCATCCAATTTATCCAATGAAACAGGTCGACCATCACGGTATTCACGGCAACGGCGACAATCCTCCATACACCGATTGCCGTTTTCGTCCCTGCAGCGCCCCTCGCGTTCAATGCGTTTCTGCTCCTTCCATTCAAAGCGCATATATGCAAGATAAATTTCTTCTGTAACAGCGACCTGTTCGCCGTTGATTTCAAGATAACGTTGTTGATGATTTTTCATTTCTTTCGACTCCTTTGGGTTCAGGTTTACTGAATCCGCAAGAGCTGTTTTGTACCCACAAGACAAAAAAGACAGCAGCGTGAAATACCTTTTCAGGTATTCGCACTGCCATCTAGTGGTCTGGCGGATTCAATTGTTTTTGATTGTTTAAGTATTAAACTGATTTTCTGGGTATGTGGATGATTTTAAGCTTGCCGTTGATCCATTTTAGCTGAGTCAGGCAGCCCTTGTTGAGAATTTCGATGATGCCATTAACTTCATCCACTTGGCATACTAGGCTACCGCCTAGATTTCTGATATCACGCATGTTTTCACCTCCTCGCATTATGTGATGCCTACCTGATGTTTTGCAGGTAGAATTTTCTGAATTGGTTATATATTAGCATAAAAAAGCCTATTTACTGAGACTGGTAATGGACTGGTAATGCAAAAAAAGTTTTTATTTGACAAAGGATAGTCTCTTTGCTATAATAATCAGTGTAAATGGCAAAAATTACAGAACCCTCGACAAAATCGCCGCACCTGCAACAACAATATGTAAGCGCAGATGGTCAGGAGCCAATTCGATATAAGGGAGACACAAGTTGGTACAGAGAACGGTCAACTTATAGAATGATTAAGGCTAAACATATTATCAGCGATATTGCCATACGCACATCTGAAATAAATGAACAACCTATAGATGCTAAAGAAGTTTTACGTGGACAAAAAACAGAAGTCGTGTCAAGCTACAGAAAGTTAGCAGAAGACTTAGGCGAAGAGCAGCTCACTCAAGAGGATTTTGACACAACGCTCGAATGTAGCATAAAGAAGTGGGAGGGCGACGGTTCGTTAAAATATTTGCAGGATTGGCTTGAAGAACATCCCAAACACAAAATTTATTTATCTGCTTCGCCGAATAAAGTTATTCCATTTCAACGTTGGCAAAAAGCAGCGGAACAATTCAGTGAAAAAGAACGAGACGAATCTGATGAATGGCTAAATTTGCACTGGAGGTTTCTCTCTCTTTATAGCGGCGAAGAGCTTTGTGGCAAATCTAAACTAGACGGCAACGGCAATGCCTTACCACTTCAATTGATGGTTTGGACAAATGAATATAATACGGTCTTACCTCAAGGCATGAGCGATCATGAACTGCTCTTGGAAATGCAACAGTATTATGGCAGTGCTTCTGATCAAACCTTATTGCAATCACTAGGACATTGGTATCGTCTGCGTGAAAGCGAAGATTTTGGAGGTGTCGGTGCGTTGCTGGATGATTATGGTAATTTAATGGAGCCTACTCATGGCATTCAATCAGGAGCTAATCCAAAACCAGACAAAGTTGGCAACATGAGAGTCCCGAGTGCTTATTTGTCTGATGGTGCGCTGGGTGCTGGCGGTGAACTTGTGAAGAATATTGAAAACATAGAAACTCGATTTACGATTAGTTAATACAAATTAGCATATATCGTTACACAAAATATAGAGAGGCGGATTTATTCACATGGAAATAAATCGCGAACAACTAAGAGAAGACCTAATAACTTTGCGCAAAGACAAAGGCTTTACTGAGGAACGTCTTACTAGCAGAGATAAACCGTTTATTAGGCTGATAACTGGTGGTGAAAATCTTGAGTTTGAAGAAACTAAGACTAGATTTATTGCTGCTGTTCAATCTATTCCTAACTCCAAATATGTAGCTTCATTGATGGTAGCTTATGCGCTACAATCAGGATATGAAGAGGTGCAACCATTGAAGGAACGTCGGCAAAAATATGCCGATGCTCGCGGTAAAGATATAGAAACCATAAGAAAAGATGAAGATACAGCACTCAATGAGTTGGTTTTTACACTGATGCCAGAGCCTGAAGTTACAACGAAATTTGTAACCGGCACTAGTAATATATATCGTACAGGCCCAGAATTTTTTTTCGGCAGAGAGAATGAAATTAAAGAGATAAATGACGTATTCGCATCAGGAACAGCTCGAATTTGGATTCATGGGATGGGCGGCATTGGAAAAACTCAGCTTTGCCGTAAATTGTTTTGCGACTTTGATGGAGTCTACCCGCTTATGGGTTGGATAACATTTGATGGTGATTTGAAAACATCTTTAGTAGAAAATATAAACTGCGAGAAAAAGATAGCTGCTGGGATTGATAAAGCCTTTGATGATACAATGAAATTTATCAGCGACAAGCGAGATAAACTTGTCTTGTTTATAGATAATTTTTCAGGCGAAGATTATGACGTGCTTGAAGCTCTGCCCTGTAGAACAATTATTACTTCGCGAAACGCACCTACTGATAAGGAAGCATTTATTATACGACAATTAGATTTTTTATCTTCAGAAGAATGTACTGAATTGTTTAAGCATATCTACCGCCAATACCGCCAGAAGGTAAGCGAAACTGAACTGAACGATTTGAACTATATTGTTAATCAAATTGCATATTGCCATGCTCTTACTGTAAAGATTTTAGCACATACCTGCGCACAAAATACATATAGCATACCTAAACTTCGTGAAGAGCTAAGTAATCGCCGTTTCTATATGAAATTTGACGATGTTGATGATGAGAATACTGAGAAAATGATTATCAGAAAGTATCAAGAGTTATTTAATTTAGGGTCTCGACAAGATTAGAAAAACATGATATACTCTAATCGAGGTTAAGACTATGAAAAACAAGTATATTTACCGTTCAAAAATTTCAGAGGCGAAATTCAGAGAGATATTACGCTTGTTTTTGCTTGATTTAACGGCGACACAAGTTGCCAAAATAACTCACATCAGCCGTAATTCTATCAATATTATTTTTGCAAAAATAAGAAAAAGAATTTTTGAAATAAGCATAAATTCTTTTCCTGTTGAACCCGAAAAAGAAGAATTTGAAGCTGACGAAAGTTATTTCGGACCTCGCCGTGTTCGCGGAAAACGAGGTCGAGGCGCGGGGTCAAAAACAATAGTTTTCGGGCTTTATAAAAGAGACGGAAAAGTTTACACGGAAATTGTCCCGGACGTGAAAAGCGCGACTCTATCGGCGATTATCAGGGGTCGCGCTAGCATTGAAAGTGCGATTCACACCGATGGTTGGCGTGGCTACGACGGCTTGGTTGACCTCGGTTTTGAAAAACATTTTCGCGTTTATCATGGCGAAAATGAGTTTTCAAAAGGCGATGGGCGACACATTAACGGCATCGAAAGTTTTTGGGGTTATGCGAAACATCGGCTCGTTAAATTTAAGGGGATTCCGAAAGACAAATTTGTTTTTTATCTCAAAGAAACCGAGTTTCGATTTAATAATCGCGGCCATGATTTATATCAATTTTTATTGAAAGATTTTAGGGATAATCCTCTCTAATCTTGTCGAGACCCAAAACTAAACTTTTAAGTTTGAACATAAGCATTGAACTACAATTACTAAACTTACGCTCAGGATAGTGTTTCTCATACATCCTCCTCGCGCAGACCACGCCCCCACTGCATACAGACAATGCCCATTTCAATCCCCATTTCACTAATTTTCACCAAGACTGTTTTTGGAAAAAGTAAACTGTGCTGAAATTTTTCTTGATTGATTGTTATCCATAAAGTTACGTTGTGCACACTTGCCAATTGCCGTATAAAACTTTTGCTTTGAAACAGCAGGTCGACATATTCAGCAATCTTCGCTTCTGTTTCATCATCGTTTTCTATTTCTATATCGACAACCCAAAAATCCTCAGAATATGCAAATGTTTCTTTCGTAACCTTATTGCATCTTATTTCGCCTTTTTTGCCTATTTTCTTAGGGGATATAGTTATATTCTTGTTTACTTGATTGAAATCGATATTTTCTCCTGAAATTCTAAAACTTATGAAGTTCATAGTGATTCCTCCTTTCTTATTTGTTATACATCTCTTTTACCATTTCCGCCAGTGCCACAAGGATTGCCCAAGGTAAATTGTAATCATTAGGCATACCTTCATAGGATTTATAATCCTCAATTTCCCGTTGGAACATTCTTTTCTGATACTTGCTCATCCCTTTTTCAAGATCTCTTGGATTACTCGCAAGAACAACGATGCTGCCTATTCCTATAAAAAGTAAAGCAATTGCATCTGCAGGTCCTGGCGCTGGTGTGTCCGACATTGCAATTAATCCGCCAGTAATAAGAACTGGAGCAAAATTTCTCTCTTTAGTCGCAGTCGCAGTTGAAAACCAATTGCCTATCGCTGGGATAAATTTTTCAGTAGGTAATCTACTTAAAATTTTCATTGCACTGGCAACTTCTTCTGTTGCAATATTAAATAGATTAACAGTCCCATTCATTATTGGAACAAGAATATCACTTATAAACATACCGAAGAAAGCAGTAGCTGCTTTCTTGTTATCGCTGCTCATCGCTTGCCCATTATTTGGCATTATTGTTGCTAGGAAAAAACCGAGAATAGTCCAAGCAGGCTCTCTAGCAAATTCAGGGAATTCATTCCAAATAAGGTCTGTTACAGCCAACAAAAGCAACGCCGGCAAAATACCCTGCGCAATGGCGTCAGGTTCTTCGCCGTTGTAATCGACGTAATTTACCGCGTTGTTCCAACAGTAAGCGTAAAGATTTGTGCCGTTGAGATGTTTGGTGCTTACTATCGTATCCGCACTCAAAAACCGCCCCACCCGCGGATTATAGTACCTCGACTGACAGTAGTACAGCCCGGTTTCTTTGTCGTACTGGTAGCCCCTGTAGCCGAAAATGTAGCCATACTGGAAGTTCGCGGCGTTGGTGGAGCTTCCCAAGACGGTTTCGGTGATGGTGCCCCAAGCGTCGTACTTGTGGGACGCGCCGAAGGAGGTGCTGCTGCCGCTCTCGATGATGTCGCCTTGGAGATTTCGGACAAAGTAACGAATGCCACTTTCGTTGTTGGAGTTGGTGAAGTTGAAGCCGTAGGGTGAGCCGGATTCGTCGTAAAAGTACCAGTCGTCCTCGTAAAAACCCGATGGCAGGAGAACCACAAACCACACACTTTCGCGCGTGGGGGACGTTTTTTGGGTGTGGTTGGGGGGCATTTTTTTAACTCCTTTTTGTTTGCTAAATGAGATTTTCAAGTTGAGCAAATAACAAAATCACGTCAATCCAATTGAATATAAATACCAACCATTGCCTAGTGCTTCATAAGCCTCATTTTCTGTTACATCCATTTCTGTATAACGAATAGCAGCTGTCATTCGATTTCTAGGATAATAGAAATCAAAAGAAAAGAATTTATATTCATCATACATATAAAGCCTTAAAGATGGGCAAGGAAGCGCTTGAAAATTCTCATATAGTTGCTTTATATCTGGACTAAATTCAGGTTCTGAAATTACTTTTCCGTCACTTAAAACAACCGAACCTGATGGCAAACATTCTGAAAAAACATAATAGTCTTTCCATAAGAATTTTTGAACATTTGAGAACAGGAGTTTATTTTCTTCAAATAAGAATAAAATCTTTTCTCTTTCATTTGGTGTAAACTTTTGCGTTTCGAAATACTTATACCCCCAAAGGCTAAGAATTACAATAAGCGCAAAAATAATGACACTAACTGTTTTATATATCTTCAAAATTATTACCTCCTATTCTAATTTTAGCAGATTTTGGAGCGGCTGTCAAGGGGAGACTAGCTAAAAATCTCATTATCTCCCAATTCTATTTGTGCATCATCAATAAAAAATTCTGCAACAATAGGCACTACACCCGTCAACTGCGGCGATTGAATACGTATTATGACATAATCCGATAGTTCATTTCTATCTGAATGGTCATTGCTTTTAACATATATTACAACCCCATTTTTAGTCATGCAAAACTCAAAATCACAATACATAGTTTTATCAAATTTATAATACACAAATATATTCCATGAAAAAGGGTCTGAAAATACATAGTAATAATAACGTTCTGATTGTTCGTGTGTTTCAAACCACGTCAACATTTCTTTGTATATTTCAGTTTCAAGCAATTCCTCTTTCTGATAAAATGCCGCTTTATAATTCCTGTATTTTTCATAATACCGCGCTGTTTGTGTACTATATTTTGTGACACTCATTTTGCTATTGAAACATCCTGTCAAAAAGCATATCGTAAGCAATATGCTGAGAACAAGTTTAATGATTTTTTTCATACACTTTTTCTCCTTATTTTACTTTTTCAATTTTTGTGGTACTTGATATTTTTCCTTCAGTCCAAGTAACTTTGCGTTTGACCTCCCCACGAGTCCAAAAGCCTTTTGCCTAGCAACTTTGTACAGTTACCCATTCGAAAAATAGCTATACCAGTTAGGTGTTTTTCCATAAAATTGCATTAAGGGTTCAGTAAGACGTTTCTCAACTTGCAGAGCGAGGTTAACTATTTTTTGTACGGTTTCCTCTACAACAGATTGCCTTGTAACGTCAACACCATCTGCAAGGGGAACGTCGATTTTGAAGTTATATCCAATTATATCCATGCTAAATGTCATATAACTTGAGCCAGGGTTTAACGAAAAAGAAAATCTGAACAAGTGATTATTTTGATTGATTTTCTCGCACTGATACTCTCCGCCCGGATAAAATTTATGCTTATAGCCTGTACCTTTAATTGCCTTAAGAATAGCTTTCTTTGGAGAAATTTTCTCAGATTGCGCTGCAATCATAACAACTTGTCCGTCTTCAGCTTTAAAATGTAGCATAGCAGGCAACGCATTTTCCGGCACAGCTTTTTCTGGCTGTAATTCTGCCCATAGAGCTTCCAATAAAGGCTCTAGTTCATTGTTTGCAACATCATGGGTGCGAGTTTCCTCTTCGTCAAAAACTACGAAAATGTTATCTCCGCAAGGTTCACCAAAAACTTCTGCCAATTTAGTTAAAATCGCTGAAATATCTAATAACTCTTCCGTTGATTTGGTATGCTCTATGTTTACGTTTAATATATTATGTTTATTTCCCATCTCAAAATCTTTAACTAGTGTGATATTATTGGTTCGTAACATAGGCATACCGCCTTGTACTCCGATTGCCGGCTTAGTGTTTATATCGTGATACCAACATATATTATCTAAAACGATGCGAGCTTCACTAGGATTAAAGGAGCGTGGAATTTTGGAAGCAATTTCTCTGATAATATTTTCATCTTCTTTTGATAGAGATTTGGCATTATCTTGTAAATTCTGTGATTCACTAGATAGATAATACTCGAAAGGACGCAGTTCGTCACAAAGCCGTAAACCCTCTGGTGTTATCTCCCAACCCATAGCATTTATGCGTCGATACTTCTCTAATTGTGGATATTTGGATAAAATCTTTTTT
>Ga0099364_10002940_pt1 | contig 26898 bp, 21 predicted proteins | sample TergutTh196P3_FD_73070 | JGI IMG/M metagenome (GOLD analysis project Ga0099364, IMG submission 73070) | Microcerotermes parvus P3 segment gut microbial communities from Pointe-Noire, Republic of the Congo - Th196 P3 | ecosystem: Host-associated > Arthropoda: Insects > Digestive system > Gut ... | reverse complement strand
CCTTGCTGATAAAAAGCAGCATCAATACAAGCCAAATTCCAGTTTTGATGATATTGTTAATCTTTATCGTTTTGATCGGGAATTACGAGTATTGATTTTTTCCACTATTGAAAAAATTGAAATTGCCATCCGTGCCCAGATTACCAATAACTTTGCTGTCGATACAAAAAATCCATTTTGGTACACAGATATAAATAATTTTTCTGTTTCTACAGAACACAAGGATTTTCTAAATAACACATCTACTGCTATAAAGCGGTCTACAGATGTTTTTATAAAACATTTTATAGATACTTACAGCGATCCATATCCGCCTATCTGGATTGTTTCAGAAGTCTTATCAATGGGGCAGCTATCAATTTTATACCATATAGCAAAACGTTCTGCGCCTCGTAAAGCGGTTGCAAAATATTTTGGCGTAAAAGAACCGATAATGGCTAACTGGGTTCATACGCTTGTTTATGTAAGAAACATTTGCGCCTATCATGCACGTTTGTGGAATAAAGGCTTGCGTATTCCGGTTAAACTCCCTAAAGTTACGGATCGCACATGGCTTTCTTCGCCTAATCTTTCAAATGATAAAATATATGTTGTCTTGGCCGTAATTGCATATTTTTTAGATACAATAACGCCAACTAACACATTCCGAAATAAACTTAAAGACCTTCTTGCAAAATATCCAAATATAGACGTAACCGCAATGGGTTTTCCTAAAGACTGGAAAAATGATCCGTTCTGGAGCGGGGTGTATAAACCTCTTGATGCAAGGCATAGGTCATAGTTTACATCAGAGAGTAAGGCAAATGGCGAAAAATCACTTCGTCGCAACTGGAATTGTATTCAACTCTCAAAAGAATCTGATGCGTTATTGATAATTTGCTTTGACTCTTGCCAACTGCAAGCAACATTTCCCCAGTTAACTGTCCGTAGTTCATCATTCGTCCATGTCATCCAAAAATCAGGATCGCTTGATTGTGGTTGATGTTCTTTAATTAGGAAATTCATTTGTACTATAACAGGCAATTCAGAAGCCCATCCTAATAATATCGCTCGTTGTGATGGCAAAGAGGGAAGTTCTCTTAGCAGACCGCGTAAATTATCTGGAACAAGTTTATTGACCAGTTCTTGATCTTGATCATTGCTGATTCTATGAAGTAAGAAAGTATTACATTGTGAAAGCACAGTTGGAGATAATTCGCTTGGACGCTGTGAAGAAAGAACCATTCCCAGTCCAAATTTTCGTCCTTCACGGGCAATTTTCTCAAAAACTTGTGTACACATTGAATAGGTTGCCATTTCTTCAGTATCACTTGCATACCGCCGAATAAAAGTGTGAGCTTCTTCCATTACTATTGCTGTAGGAAGCGTTTTACCTTCATTCAAATATCTATATCGTTGCAATGCTTCAAGTGTCATTCGTGCAATTACAGCTGTTACTATATGAATAACCTCTGCTGGAATAAGCGACAAATCTATGACTGTAATTGCTCCATCTGACGAGTTGGTCGGGCATATATAATCATTTAACCATTTTTCCAATGTTAGTTCTTCACTACATACTGTAATTGTTTTCATTCGAGAGTCAGATAAAAGTGTTCGTATCCGCATAAGCATAGTCTCAACATATTCAGTTGTCCCCATAAGATCGGCATTGGCTTCAATGCTGCGTAAAAGATCATCACCAGTAAATCTTCGCGGGACATCAGCATCTATCGGAAGCACATCTTGGTCAGAACCTCCGAAAGCAGAATGGGCAGCACTGGCAAGTGATAATAAATTTTCCACAATCGTCGCATCATATAAATAAGATGGCCATTGGTTTGACGGCGTTTGGTTGTTCTCCGCTATCATCTCATCAAGTTTTTGCCTAAAAGAAAGTAATGCAGATATTTCAATTTCTGAAAAAGAGACATCATCAACAATCATTCTTTGCCATGTCAATAAACCATCATAAAACCCTTTCCTTCTGCCAAAATTTCTATTTCCTGCTGCCCATGGGTCACCACTGGACAGTATTATTTTTATTATTGAAGTCAATGTACGAAAGTATCTTCTCATATTGCTACTTGGGGTTGTAGATTCTATATCAAGTTCACCATCTCTTACTGTTCTTAATGCTTGGATAAGTGTCGGTCGTTGCGCTCTGCTGCTCGCTTGTGTAAAAGCACACCATTCAGCACTATTCCAAAACCACAAAGGGACCTGCAATTGTTTTATACCTTTCTCTGTATTTGGTTCTACAGCAAATAAACTTACATTATCCATATCATGAAATGCTTTTGAATATTCACCATTAGGGTCGAGAATAATGAAACGAGAATTTATTTTAAGTGGTTGACCACAATCAGGACAAGTTTTTTCACGTTTTGCTGCTTCTATCGACCACCGTATAATACCGGCTACAGAACATGATTTCCCACTTCCTGTATTTCCCAATATAGCCAAATGCCGCCCAAATAATCTATCTGGATCAACAGATACATCCGCATTTGCAGCAAGTGGACTTGTCCCTATCTTTACTCTACGCTTTTCACCTGATTCAACAATTGCCCTTAATTGTTCTTGTGATGGAAGAATAACAGGATCACCGACGGTGGGAAATAACTCTACACCACGAGAAAAAGAATATTTTAATGTTTTATTTTTCTTTTCTTCTTTTAAGACACCGAGAGGATTGAGACTCATTTTACGCAGAGGAAACGGCAAATCAATTACACCAAAGTCTTGCATACCCTTTCTTTTAGGGTACTGTGAGCGTTCTATTGTTATCCATTCAGTTTGTGCAACAAGAAATCCACTGTCACTTGGAAGAAGAACATAACTATTAATTCTTGGGAACGGATGAGGAACTCCGGTGTTCAAAGCAACATCACTTGGCGCTTCAATATCCAAAAGTACTTTAATTTCATCAGGAGATACAAAATCTACACTGCCAATACGAAGTGAATCTGAATATGCAAGAGGCGTTATCATAATCCTGAGCCGCCTCCGTCTTTTAATTCAGTTTCTGCCTTTTTTGCCGGATCTTGTATAGAAAATCGTTGTTTTAGCAACTCATTCATTCTTATTGAAGCACGATCAATCGATGGTTTCGGTAAAAAGTAATCTACAAGCGTTGCAAAATCTGCCAATCCTTCACCAATTATTAAACTTATTTGTGCGAAGCGACCAAACTCTTTACATTTAGTCATTATACGTCCATCCATGTCATTATAAGAGATCGCTACAAGGTGTGTAGATGGAATTGTCAACATATCACGAATAATACGGTTGATGTGTTCGTCTCCAAATCCATATCCATATGTGACAAGAGTACTATTCGGACGACACAGAGATGCAGCAAAGTCTCGGAATAGCTCAACATAAGGGTAATCTGTTGTTTCTCTATCCTTTGCCGAGTTCGGATAGATCAATATTTTTCTGACATCAGAATCTTTAAGGCCAGGCGCATTGAGAAAACTTGTCAAATCTTTTGACCCAAACGGTAAACCCATTCGTCTGATGTCAGAACCAGTATTTAGCCAGTCAATGGATCCATGCAATTTTGTAAATCGTGCAACTCCTTCAAGATAGCGAGGCTCACCTCTTATGCCAGGCGGATTGTAATGCATGTCAATATCCAATCTTGAAGAACGGAAGATGGGGGCTAACGATCCCACAAACCTGTCAACCAGATGCAATCCGGCAATTTCCGCTCCAGATTCAATGATTCGATCATAGTTAGTCGTGAAGATGTTAAGCCGTTCCCGAGTACCAGTTCTGCTTGCAAAACTCATCAAAAAATTAACGAGATATGAAAATGCATCATCACGTAGTTCCTTCGCTGCAACTGCTATACTATTTTCAATTTCACTTATGGAATCGGCAAAATTTTTAATTATTTCTTCTAAATTATTTTCTAATTCTTCATACTCTGCTTCATAACCAAGGATTTCCAGCCCGCACAATAATTCATTAATTACTTTAATATAATCTTCGATGTTCGCTTTACCTCGGCCATTTCTTGCGGCGGTGAGCTCTGCATGATTTGATATTTCATCTGCATAATTTATTTTTAGTTCAGGTTTATCCATCGCACTTTTAGATGAATTTGTAGCTAAAAATTGAATTGCTATTGAAAGCCCTGTTCCTGTCAGGAGTGATAGATGCTCAGATTGAAATAATGATGTGAGCCATGGTTCTATACCGTTACGCAAATTTGATAATGAGATTTCTTTTTTCTCATCTTGAAGCCAAGAAGGGGATGTTGATCCGTCGCATAACGAGAATATGTCTTCATCTTCTTTGCTTTTCTTTATTTCAATAGGGGTATTATCGTTCCGTATTTTTAGTATGTTAATTTTTTCAGTTTCAGCCATCGTACAATACCTCTAAATTGGTTAATCCTTTTCAAATTAGAGTTGTCCGAGACAACAATTATCTAATTTCACCACAACTCACCTCGAAAATACAAGTAAGGATGACCTTTTTGTAAGGTCTTATTCATTATAACAAAAAACATATCTTCGATAAACACCATGACAGTATCATGCTTTCTTGCGTAATCAATAAAATCATACTCTGTTTTAACGAAAACAAAAGCATAACCCTTTTTTTCATAAGGCTCTAAGTATTGATATAGCCAATTTTGAACATTAATGTTATCAGATGCTACAAGCACTATTTTTGCGCCCAACCCCTGATAACCCATGCGGATACAGTTTGTTGTCAGGTTTTCCGTTGTAGTTCCAATAACCCTATGCAATGCCGCCATTCTGCACCTCATCTTGTTTTTTTGAAATTGTTGAGTTAGTGCATTTTGAACTTACCCAATTTTCAATAGTCAAATTTGAAAACCGTATAGCTTTCCCTATTTTCATGTAAGGAATATATCTCTGCCAAACCCATCTCCTGACAGTAGCAATTGATATTTTTAGCATCCCTGCCACTTGCCCGACATCAAGTAAAACTTCATTTTCAGCCATGCTTCAATTCTCCTTAAAAAGCATTTCCGCATATCAAATATGCGGTGTTACTAAAAATGTACCGCAGTAAACAGTTGTGGTGTTAGGACAAATAAAATATTGAAATTGAAATTATCAGGAAAAAAAAGCACAATAAAGCACTATAGAGAACAATAAAGAGTTACAGGGAATTATCTAAAGGTCTTTTAAGCAGCGGTTTTATGATTTTTTTGTCCGTATTTTTGCCTGTAAAAAGCATAGAAATTTTTTCTAAAACGCTGTGAACCGAATCCGGGTTTTCATCTCCGGCTTCCAGCAGGACTAAATTTTTGATATAACTAAATAATTGGTGTTCTTTTCTTGTTCTTTCTTGCTGCTTTCTAAGCTCTTCTAAATAGGGTTTTAATTTTAAAAAATCTTTAGAATCATCCGGTTTGCAAAAATTGCCGTTATTTCTGGCAAGCTTTCTAAGAGTATGCCGCTTTATTCCAAATGCTTTTTCAGCAGGAGCCCAGAAGCCGCCCAGAACATAAGGTTTTGTAATTTCATCATCTTCTTTACCGTTTGCCCAGTATAAATATTCCGCCAGGCTTGTCTTGCTTTTTAACCATTTGCAAGTTTCCGGGCTTTCAATCATCACATATCCCAATCTTACAAGAAATACAAAATCTTCTTCAAAGTTCTGGTAACAAATAAAACAATCTTCTAATGCGCCTTGCGGCTTAAAATCATCAGGTATTTCACAAATAAACCGAATTTTGTACTTCATGCTTAAAATATACTGAAAAATTGACCTGCCAGCAAGGCAACAGGCATTTTTAACTTTATAACATAAAAAAAAGCCCCCAAACACCGCTTTGCAACGGCATTCAGGGGCAATTCTACAAGTATTTAAGCAGTTTTCCTGTTTTCAAACGAAACAATAGACAATCTCTGTGTCATCTTGTCATTTTCGGAACCAGCCGTTCCTTCCTGTGGCTTTTCCTGCATAGGCTCCAGTAATGAATCCTGCACTTCCTTAGCCTTAGCAAAATCGCTTTCATCGAAGTGCAGATAGTTGTCCGTCATGTCCTCGCTCTTGTGCCTCGTTACTGCCTGTGTCTGCTTTACAGATAGCCCGCCCTTCAAAAGCTGGGTATTAAAGAAATGCCGCCAACTGTGTAGATGTATTTTCCGCTCTGCAATCACTTCTTTGGTCATGCCAATATTCATCAAAGCCTTATGAAAGTTGACATATACAGTCGATCTGTCCAGAGGTTTTTCCCCGCCGTTTTTTGAAAACAAAAAGCCATCTCCATTCAACTTTTTAAGGTCTTGCAGGTTTTTCATCAAAGATTCCGGTATCGGCAAATTACAGGTATCTTTTGTCTTGGTCGGGCGGTATCCGTACTTATCATGCTGCATACACAAATAAATATGCTTGTCATACACATAACAACCCTTCAACCCTAAAACTTCCGAAGCCCTCATGCCGGTAAGAGCCGCCAGTTTATTCGCGGTATAAGAAATCAAATCGCTATCCCAGACATTCTCCCAATCTCCCACAAACAGCTTCTTGAATTCCAGCGGCGTAATAATCTGGATTTTTTTGGTGTTCTTTACAAGTTTCCTCATTTTCGCCGTTGGATTCTTGGCAATAACTTCCCGCTCCTCAGCTTCAATCAGCATGGTTTTCAAAGTGCTGTAATAGCTGTTAATGGTCGAATTTTTATAACCTTGATTCAGGTAACTGTCTATAAACCCTTCGACCGTCTCTTTTGTAATTTGGTCCATACACATTTTCCCAAAGTAGGGCAGCAGCACAGTTTCCAAAATCCGTTTTCCTCTGTCGGTGTAACTTCGTGTCAGCTCGTACCGCTTCCGTCTGCCCTTTACATAATCGCACTTATCCCAATCCCACCAGTTTACAGCATACTCAGCAAAAGTCGGCACATGCCCCTTTTTAGGCACTAACCCCCCTTCCTTCAAAAGCCTGTTGCATTTCTTCCTGGCAGCCGTCATAGTCAGTTCACCAGTAGATTTCCCACACATACGCCTGCCGTTTTCATCATAAGCGTAGTAGTAAACAACCCGCTTCCCCGAAGGAACAACCCGAAAATACAGCGTAAAATCATTGTGTATCTTCATAAATACCCCATTTGGGGAATATGATGTCATTTCTGAATACACACCATTCCCCGAATTTTTAGCATACTTGACCAGCAACGCTAAATCTTTACAGGGTAAGTATTTACGAGGTCTAACTATTTTGTATGTACGCAATTTCTGCAATCTTCCGAACCACACGAAAAAAAGGTAGCAGCTACCTTTTTTCAAGCGTTTCATTTGTAACCGACACCAGAGCGCTAAGTACGCAAAGAAAAAATTAAAAATATTTCCAAAAACACTAAAGCAAAAGCCATTTTCTCGCCATATATTATATAAGAGAGAAAAGAGAGAAGAGAAAAATGAGCAAGTTGTAATAAACTTAAATAATGGTGTATATTATAATTGGAGTTAATTATGGAAGTAGCACAAACAGCCAATGCCCCAAATGCAGAATCTTTTTGGGCGGCAATGCAAGAACTTAGAGAAAGCCAAAAGGAAACAGCCCAACAGATGAAGGAAACGGACCGCCGGATGCAGGAAACCGAGCGAGTTTTGAAAGAATCAAAAAAAGCATTGGATAAACAGATTGGATCATTAACCAATCTATTTGGCGATTTAACTCTTGGTATGGTAGCCCCCAGACTTCAAGAAAAATTTGCAGGTCTTGGGTTTGTTTTTCTTAGGTCAAATCTAAATGTTGTTTTTGAGGATAAAAAAAATGATGTTTCTTTTGAGGTTGATGTTTTATTAGAAAACGGCGAGAGAGCCATGCTGGTTGAAGTAAAAACGAAAATTACCGAAGAACGTGTAAACAAACATATAATACGGCTTGAAAAAATGCGTAAGTATGCAGATTTACACGGGGATAAACGCATATTTTTAGGGGCTGTGGCAGGTTTTGCAATGACTGACAACGAAAGGAATATCGTATTAGAACAAGGTTTTTATTTAATTGAACCAGACGGAGAAAATTTCTTTATAACTGAGCCAAATGAAAAACCTAAAGAATGGTAGTAACTCAACTTATGCAAAACTGAACCTCTGCAAATAATGAATACCCAATAATGGGGAACTTGAGTTTGTAGATGTTGTGATAACAACTTCTTTTTAGGAAAAAACCGTGTTTACATGGTTTTTTCCCATGACGAGCCTCACAGTAACATACTTCAGGGTATTCATTATTTGCAGAAGTTCAGTTTTGCAAGAGCCTATTCGGATAATTTATAAACATACGCCTCAATAAAATTTTCAAATTCTTTTCTGGACAATTCATCAACATTTTCTAAGGAACAAAGGAAAGCATCCCAATGAGTGATATACTCGGTGATTGTTTTATGGCTTAAAGGAAGTCCCTTGCCTATAAGTATACTTTCGCTTATCTTATTCCGTAAAATTGTACCTGTTTTAAAAATAACCCTTATATCGCTTAACATATTTTTTTGTGTTTTTGCCATAAAAATTGCCGTTCTGCTGCGGCCTGCCTGCCATGCAAATTTATGATATGCGGAAAAATCCCAAATATCCAGGGGGATTCTTATTCGGGTTAAAAGTTCATGAGGTTTTTTTTGTGTAGCATCGTGCATTGCCGCCATACGGGAAGCGGGAATCCATCTTGAAGATTGGGCGCTGCGAAATTCATAAGAGGCATCAAGGGCTGTAAGAGCGGCGGAACAATCCATCACTGGCATACAGATATTCCCGCCTATAGTTGCCATATTGCGGATATAAAGAGAAGAAATATTTTCTATGCAGTGTTTTAGAATAACGGGGACTGTTTTACCCAAATCCAGAATCTTCCCAAGCCTTACCATTGAACCTATTTCCAGATAACGTTCCGTGCGGCTTATTTTTTTTAACTCTTCAATCCCCTCAATCGAGAAAATAACAGGCGGTAATTTTGGCACTTTATATGTTTGTTCGCGCAAGAATGCTGTACCGCCTGCATATAATACCCCTTCGGGATACGCTGACCAACAACTAAAAAGTTCAGAGATATTGGGCGGATAAAATATTTGATAAGGCTTATCTTCCATGCAGCCTCCTGTGGCGTATCTCAATTGTTTTTTCAATCCCCTCGACAAGTTTGTCAGGATCGGTACAGCGGCATCTTATTCCGTTATAGGCGCTTAGAATTTCGCTTCTTGACGGATTTTTGTTTTTATCCAGTATGTTTTCTGCAACAAGAATCTTTGCGTTAGTGCAGAAACCGCAGGTTTTTAAACCCGCCTGTGAAAAACCTGATAAAATGTCATTGTACTCGTCAGTCATGGAAAAACCTTCAATGGTTATTATTTCGCTTCCCTGAAGTTTAAATGCAGGAATTAAACAGGCAAGGTTAATTTTTCCGTTGAATAAAACCACGCAAAATCCGCATTTTCCTCTCAGGCAGCCTGTATTTGTTCCCAGAAGAGAAAAATCCATTCGAAGAATATCTATCAGTCGGACATTCGCCTCGCTGTTTATTATTAGATCCTCGCCGTTTAAAATAAAAGATATATTCATCATTTCCTCCCCAAAATATCAAGGGCTTTTAAGGGAATTGATTTAAAATGATATTCCATTGTCTGCGAAACTGCCTGTAAATATGCCGCAGGGATACATGTAAAAGGAAGATTGCCCAGATCCTTTTCATCCGCACTGCTTTCAAGAAATTCAATATTGATGGGAGGTATTTTCAAGGGTGCAATAATATCAAAATTATCAAATTGTTCTATGGGTATTACGCCTTCAATATAACTGAGCCTTTCATTGTATGCCCAGCATAATGCCTGAACAGTCGCAGCTTTTAAGTTCCATACAGCTTTATCCTTATCAATAATTTTTCCGCCGTCAACACAAAGCCATACACCTCTGATATTTGGAATAATTTCAATCGGATCAATTTCAATTTCAACAACTGCGGCAATAAAGGCAGGGTGGGAAAAACTTGAATAATCAATAATATCATTTTCGTTAAGTGAAAAATGCTCATTCCATATTTCGTTGTTTGAATGTTTTAATCTTTTTTTTCCAATATTCGGATCGTAGTGCAGCAGGCCGTTTCCATGATACCCCAGAGCAATGCCGATGCCTTTATTTATGGATTCACGCGAAAAACTTTTTGACATTAAAGAGTAAGCAGCCCATTTACGCTCAAAACCGCTCATTTTACTGACAGAATTAATTAAATTTAAAGACGGGAAGGCATCATTTAACGGCAGTTTTGCAGGAAGCATTTTTTGTTTTAATACATTTTTTTTCCGCCATTCTATGGGATTCAAGTTTGATTTTTCGTATTTTTGTGAAATATGCCTTTCAAAAGCAAAATTCCCCTGAGCCAGGCCGAAACCGGCAAAAGCACCCTGTGGAGGGATATTTGTCATTATCCCGTAAGCTTCAAAATCAATATTTTTTATATCATAGATTCCAAGGCATCCGAGGTAAACATTATCTATTATTTCATCTGCGTAAACCCCGTAAGAGCCGAGGTTTACATAAGCCTTAATTTTTAGCCCTAAAAGTTCGGCATTTTCATCAAAAGCGCTTTCCATATCAATTTCAGCAGCGAAGCGTTTTGGCGAAAACATAAAATCTTCGCCCCTTGTCAAGGTTAGCCTTACAGGTTTTTTGGTTAACCATGTGCATAAGGCGGCTTGGCAGGCGATTAATGAGGGATACCACTGCTTTCCGTCTAAAGGCAGGCCTAAATGCGCCTCTTTAAAAATAATTTTTGAAGCAGCCGTTCCAAGCATGGCGGCTACAGAATGTTTAACATGATTAGGCCATTGAGATGCTGTTTTAACAGTTAAATTTTTTCTATTTTTGTTCGTATCAAAATATGTTACAGCGCTTATGGTTTCTGCATACCAGTGTTCCTGGATTCCGCTTGTATATTTATCTTTAATTACAGAATCGGCATTTAAAAAAGCGTTATGCGGGTCTCCTGTTACCCGCTTCCTTTTGACTGTTGCCATAGTTTCATTTACTGTGCTGCTGAAAAATACAGGTTTTTCTTTTTTAGTGATAAGCTTACATTCTTTTACAAATTCTTCAAGCATATCCCTTTCAGGGCCTAAAAGCAGCGCCACAGGTTCGCCGATATAAGATAAATCATCATCAGCTAAAATAGGCATTGATGTATCATAAAGGAAATTTTTTCCGGGAATATCTTTAGCTGTTAAAAGCATATACCCTTCTGGAAGTTTAGGGCAATTGATAGAAACAAGCTTGCCCTTTGCAATTGGAGACCTTATGGTAATACAAAAGAGCATATCGGGAAAAAAAATATCTGTAACAAAATCCTGTATTTCCATTATTTAATAGTATAACTGCCTGCAATAGATTGGACAAGATCAATTACTTTCTTAACCTGTTCCCTTTTCATGCCGGGCCAAATAGGAAGGGAAATTTCCGCACTGTAACTTTTCATTGTTTCAGGAAAATCTTTGTCTTTTAACTTATAGAGTTTTTTATAATAAGGCATAGTATGAAGGGGGATAAAATGCACAGAAACGCCAATGCCTGCATCTTTTAGTTCTTCGATAAACCTGTCCCTAGAAACGCTTAATTTTTGAAAGTTAAGCCGCAGAGGGTACAGGTGCCTTGCATCGCCTTTACCTGTACAGGGTATTATAAAACGCAGGTCGCCGCAAAAAGCCTTATCGTAAAGGCCGGCAATTTCTTCCCTCATTCTTAAAAACTCAAGGGCGCGGGTAAGCTGAACCCTGCCTATCGCCGCAAGTAAATCGGGTAGGTTGTACTTAAACCCCGCCTCGCGCACTTCATAGTACCATGAAGCTTTTGTATCGGTATAACGGTTCCATGCACTGCGGTCTATGCCGTGCAATCGCATAAGGGCAATTCTGTCCGCAATTGCCTTGTCCCGGCACACCACCATGCCCCCCTCGCCCGTAGTGATGGTCTTTGTCGCATAAAACGAAAAAACCCCCGCATCGCCTATTGTCCCTACAAAAGACGGAAACGAATGGGCGGCATCCTCAATTACTTTAAGTTTATGACGTTTAGCAATTTTCATAATGGCCTTCATATCGCAGGGGAGGCCGCCGAAATGGACAGGAATTATTGCTTTTGGCTTTATTTCCAAATCATTAATTGTTTTCTCTATGGAAAGAGGATCTATATGAAAAGTTCCAGGGGAGACATCGACAAAAACAGGGTCGGCGCCCAGGTAACGGACAACTTCGGCTGTTGCGGCAAAAGTATATGAGGGGACAAGCACTTTATCACCCTGCCCTACCCCCAGGGCTTCCAATGCAAGATGAAGAGCGCTTGTCGCAGAATTTACAGCAAGGCAGTAAAGCTGTTTTTTTTTAGCATTAGTCGCTAAAAGAAATTCCCTAAATTCATTCTCGAAGGCAAGAGCTTCGCATCCTGTTGTCAGCCAGCCGGAGCGCAGGACTCTAAGGACTGCCGCTTCTTCTTCCCTGCCTATAAAGGGGCGTGAAAATGGGATTGGCTGATTAGCAACTGATTTTACTTTCATGCCTTATTTCCAAGAGGTTTTTCAATACGCATAGACGGAATTGAATCCTGTAAAACAGAACGCAAAAGGTCTGCATCCCTGTACATTTTTGAAGCCCCCTGATCAAAAAAACAAATCGGCCTTAATCTTTCAAGCAATTTCGCAAGTTTAATTGGCATCGGCTTTTTTCTGTCAAGGCGCAATATGCGGCTGTATTCGGTCTCCTGCGGTTCTTCATCCTGCGACCATAAATATTCTTCCAGCCGCTCGCCGGGGCGAAGGCCGGAATACTCAATTTTTATGTCTGTTTCCGGTTCAAAACCGTTAAACCTAATCATTTGTTCCGCAATATCGCGTATGCGGACAGGCTCCCCCATGTCTAAAAGATAGAGTTTGCCGTTTTCGCCTATACCGCCGGCCTTAAGGACCAGAGAGCAGGCTTCAGGGATTGTCATAAACCACCTGCGTATCTCAGGGTGGGTTACGGTCAGAGGCCCGCCTTTTTCAATTTGGTTTTGAAAAATAGGCACAATGGACCCCCTTGAACCCAGCACATTTCCAAACCGCACTACAATAAAATTTGATGAGGACTGTTTGGGCGCGGGTTTCAAGGCTGCTTCCATTACAAGCTGTTCGCAAATTAATTTTGACGCACCGTACACGGAAACAGGCTCTACAGCCTTGTCTGTTGTAATATGCACAAAGTGTTTTATACCATGTCGAATAACAGCCTCGATTAAATTTTCAATGCCAAAGACATTGTTTTCGATAGCGGCGACAGCATTTTCCTCCATCATGGGGACATGCTTATATGCAGCGGCGTGAAAAACAACATCGGCGCGAAGCTGCCCCATAATATAATTCATAAACTGCCCGTCTTTTAAATCGCCTATTATCGGCACAAGGCTTGTTTTTTCGCCGACTCCTTCGTCTTGCAAAAGACGCAGCTCGCGGTCAATCTGAAAAATTGAATTTTCTCCGTGTCCAAAAAGGTAGAGTCGGGAAACGCCGGCATAAAGCAATTGCCTGCAAATTTCACTTCCTATTGAGCCGCCTGCCCCTGTCACCATAACCCGTTTATTGCGCAGATAAGAAAGGCTCTTTTTAAGCTGAATTGCCACGGGCGTTCTGCCCAAAAGGTCCTGAGGGTCTATCGAACGGGTCTGAATTAAATGGGCATCGCCTTCGATGATCTGTGAAATTCCCGGCAGTATGCTTATTTTTTCAAAGCCTGCTTTTTTTAATACGGAATAAAGTTCTTTAAGGTATTCACGGCTTGCCCCGGGAATGGCAATGATGGCTTTATCGGCAGGGTTCATCCTAAGTAATTTTGCCACATCGCTTATTGGCCCCAAAACAGGAACGCCTTCAATTTTACGCCCTATCTTTTCAGGATCATCGTCAAGAAATGCAACGAGATGACCGAATACAGTCTTAGACATTATTTGGTTTGCAAGCGACCTGCCTGCAAAGCCTGCCCCGATAATATATAAACGGCGAGACCTTTTTGCTGTCATGCATCCCCCTCCTTAAATTCTGCTTTTCCGATAATTTCAAACGCAAAATCAATTACAAAAGAATCATCGTATAAATTAAGTTTAACTTTTGCCCTTTTTTTTCGTTTATCCACTTTAATAATTTTTCCTTCAAGGCCTGCCAATGGGCCTTCTAGAACAATTATTCTTGAATTTTCGTTATATTCAACTTTTGAAATACCGGCTAACGCCCCTGCCATATTTATAAAATGAAAAACCAGTTCAAGGTCTTTGCCTGCAAGCGGGGAAATATCCTGGTTAGATTTTAAAAAACGGTAAAAACTTTTTGTCTTTCTAAACTCCCATTGGCTTGCCAGCAGATCGTCATGTTCCGCTTCAATAAAAATATAACCCGGAAAAACAGCATGAATTGACGGTTTTAGCACCCCTTTTTGCCTGTTTATAAGCTGCTTTTTGGGAAAATACATGGGGAAATTAAGATGCGGATGAAGCGATCTGAAAAGCCGGATAAATTTTTCCTCGCTGCGGGTTTTTGTCTGTATAGCATAATAATTCATCAATATCATCATAAAGCATTATTTACCAATAGTAAACTGCCGATATTTTAATTAGGGAGTATTCATGTTTAAAAAATCATCATTAACCGTATTATTATTGTTTTTTCTTATAAGTTTACCCTTAAATGCGGCAAATTTATCATTTTTAATAATTGAATCGGGCCTTCCCGACAGGAGTAAAACAAGCCCGTATTCAATAATGCTGGAAAACGAGCTTTTTGATATGCTTTTTGAAATGGGGCATATCGTAAGCAATGCCCCGATATTGCAGCTTGATATAAAACCTGATGAAGTTTTTCCATCTGAAGCAGAAAGAGACTTTGAACTTGCTAAAGAAGGCGGAATGGAATATTTTATAATCGGCCTTGTAGATCATTCAAGTTTTACGAATAATGTTTTGCTTCGTATGTTTAATATAAATTCACGGAAGATGCTCGGCGAAATTTCTTTTTCAGGCAGGCAGGCAAATAGTCCGAGAGAAACATCCGAAAATATAAAAAAATCAATTATTAATTTTATGCAGGGGGTAAAATTCTAATGAACAAAAAAATGAAAATAAGTATTTTAATAATATCTGTTTTGGGATTTTTTTTATTTAACAGTTCCGAGGACATTAATGAAACTGCCCCAAGAACTGTAAGGCTTGTTTCTACAGACCTCCGTCCGCCAGAAAATATTAAACAGGAAGAGATAACCGAAACCATCCCTCCCATAAACCGCCCCGCAGCAACACAGCCCGCAGGGACACGTTCTGCCGGAACACAGCCCGCAGGGACACGTTCTGCCGGAACACAGCCCGCAGGGACACAGTCTGCAGGGACACAACCCGCGGGGACTCAGGGCGCTGCGGCAAAAAATGAAACATGGTATGTGCACGTTGTTTCGCACACAAGAGCCGCAGAGCTTGAAATTGACAAGCAAAAAATCGGGTTTGCTGATTTATTGTTAGTTCAGAAAACAGGCACAAATTCTGCTCCTAGATACAGGGTGCTTCTTGGCCCCTTTAACCAGGGTGAATGCGCCGCCATGCTCGCCCGTGTCAAAAGCCTCGGTTTCAGGTCTTCATACATGCTACGAGGCCAATAATTCTACCACGTTGAACCCGTAGGCAAGGGCTTCTTCTTTGCATTTATCGTTGTTGATATGCATGCAATAAATTTTAGATTTTAATTCAGCAGGAACAATGCCGTTTACTTGATGAATTGATATATGGTGTAAATTAGGTTCCGTGTCATTATTCGAATCAACATAAATTTTATTTATTTTACTGCCGCTGTTTATAATTTCTTTTATCATGGAAATATCATTGCTGTCACCTGAATAAAGCGTCAGCCCCGTATCAGTTTCAAATAATATTCCGCAGGCTTCAACTTCGGCGCAGTGTGTTGTTTTAAAATATTTTACGCTGTTAAAAACAGAATATTTGCCTTCGTAAGATGATGCATCGGCAAAATCGTACATGGATGAAGTTAAACCTACAATATCTAAAAATGACTTTAGTTTAGATAAATAGCCCATATTTTGATCAATAATTATCTTAACCGGTATTTTTTTTACAACGAATGAATATAATACCAAAGAACCCAGGCTGCCTATATGGTCGGTGTGGGTATGCGTGATAAATATATTGAGCGCTTTTACAGGATCAAGGAGTTTATTTTCTAAAATGGTTTTAAAAATACTTTCCCCGCAATCAATTAAAAAGAACTCGTCTTTATCAATAAAGTAAGACGAAGTGCTGCCCTCGGACGGGTTAAATCCAGCCCCCCTGCCTAAAAATTTTAATTCCATGTTAGAATAGTAGCTGTTTAATTAAAAAATGTCTATGCTCTCTTGCAAAACTGAACCAAAGCCAAACAATGAACACCCTGAAGTATGTCTCTATAGGCGGAGCAAGCAGGGGTCTCATTCCTGCTGCTCCAGCCGTGGAAACAAGACTCATCTTTACACCTCCGGTGGCATTAATTGATATACCTTATATTTGGTCGCAGAAGTCATTCAACCCCTGCTTGCTCCGCCCATGCATATTACTGGGTATTCATTGTTTGCAATTATTTCAATTTCGCATCGCTGATGGGGCTAGGTTTTGTAGGAATCTCTTTAAACAAATTTGTTGACTTTTTGTTAAGGATTTGTTAAATTATTGTTAGATATTATCTTATAGAATTTTATTTTTTTGGAGGACTTTTATGAAAAAACGATTTTTTGGTATAATGGTTACTTTGCTGCTATTGGCAAGCATTGTAATATTCAACGCCTGCCCTGGAGAGCCGGAGATACCGCCTCCTGATAAATACGCAATAACGGTGACACAGCCTGCCGAGGGCGGCACTTTTACCGTTGCGGTAGGCAGCAGCACGGCTGTTTCCGCAAGCACAGAAGCGGAAGCGGGCCAAACAATAACGCTTAGCGCAACGCCTGCACAAGGTTTTGATTTTAGCGGCTTTACCGTAAACCCGGCTCAAACATTGACAGGAACAGGCAATACGCAGACCTTTACAATGCCAGACGAAGCTGTATCTGTAACGGCTGTATTTATTGACAATACCGCGCCTAAATTTGCAATTACTGTGACCCAGCCTGCACAAGGCGGCACTTTCACTGTTGCTGTCGGAAGCGGTACGGCAGGTTCCGATAGCACGGAAGCGGCTGAGGGTCAAACAATAACCCTTAGCGCAACACCTGCACAGGGCTTTGATTTTAGCGGCTTTACCCTAAGCCCGGCTCAAACATTGAACGGCACAGGCAATACACAGACCTTTACCATGCCTGCCGCTGCTGTGGCTGTAACGGCTGTTTTTATTGATAATACCGCTCCTAAATTTGCAATTACTGTAACCCAGCCTGCCGAAGGCGGTACTTTCACTGTTGCGGTCGGCGGCGGCGAGCCCGGATCCGAAAACACGGAAGCGGCAGAGGGTGAAACCATAACGCTAACTGCAATACCAGAATCCGGTTTTCATTTTGACCACTTTTCCCTAAACCCGGAACAAACATTGACAGGGGAAGATAATGTACGTACCTTTACCATGCCAGGCGCTGCCGTGGCTGTAACGGCTGTTTTTATTGACGAGAGCGCGCCTAAATTTGCAATAACGCTGACTCAGCCTGCCGAGGGCGGCACTTTCACCGTTACGGTCGGAAGCGGTACGGCAGGTTCCGATAATACTGAAGCGGCGGAGGGTGAAACAATAACGTTAACTGCAACACCCGCAGCCGGTTTTGACTTTGCCAGTTTTACAGTTACCCCGACTCAAACATTGGAAGGTGACAACAATACCTTCACTTTTTTAATGCCTGATGAAGCCGTAGCTGTAACGGCAGTATTTGCCCCGGCTAAATATGCAATTACAGTTAACCAGCCTGCCGAAGGCGGCACTTTCACTGTTGCGGTTGGCAGCGGCTTCGGCGGCTCCTTTAACACGGAAGCGGAAGCGGGCCAAACCATAACCCTTACTGCAACGCCTTCAACCGGTTTTGAATTTACCGGCTTTACAGTTACCCCGGCTCAAACATTGGAAGGCACCGGCAATACACAGACCTTTGTCATGCCAGGCGGAGCTGTGGCAATAACGGCAGAATTTTCTTTGCAATATTACACAATAACTAAGGGAACCTCTAGCCCGGCAGGGAGCGGCGATTTTATCATCAGCGCGTCAACAGCGGTAATGAACACAGCAATCACCCTGACGCCTACTGCCAACAGCGGTTATAGGTTTGTTGAATTTACATCTGAGCCTGCAGGAATAGATTTCTCAGGCAGCGGACCGACAAGGACCTTCCTCATGCCGACCAATGACGTAACAATAAATGCCTTATTCCAAGAACTGCCCTCGTATGGTATCACAAAAGCAACTGTTATTGACAACGGCGATATTACGATAACCCCGGCCTCGGCAAAAGAGGGCGAAACAGTCACCCTGACGCCCTCAGCGAACAGCACTTATGTTTTCGGTTACTTTATCTTTACCCCCGGCACGCTTAGCGCGGTAAAAGGTTCCGGCGCTGACTGGACCTTTACCATGCCCGGCCAGGCGGTAACGGTCGGAGCCTTGTTTGTATCCGAGACAGCCGACCTTACAGTAGGCAGGGAAGAATTTTCTATGGCAAGCCACAGCCGCGGAGCAGACGGAGGCAATTATGCCGTATCCAAATCCGCTTTTTCCGATCTGCCAGGGCCACAGCTTCATCCTACCATTCCATCTGCTACTAGCGCCACTCAATCATGGCAGACCGGCGGTCAAGCAAGCGTTGAAAGCTGGGTGGGTATTGACTTGGGCGCCGTATACAACCTGGGATGGGTACGGATAAATTGGGGTGTTCAAGCCGACATGATGGTTAATGCAGACATACAAGTAAGGGATGATATGCCAACATGGTGGGTGCCGAATACAGCTTCTGCCGCAGCAGGCCCAATGTCCGATGATGGATGGACAAAGGTCGGTGAAATACGGCAAGTTCCAAAAACAGCTCCGGGCATGACAAACACCAACCCCATGCAAATGATAACAAAGCTTGATGCCAATGCCAGCGGGCGCTATATCCGCTTAAAGAGAGTGGCGCCGCATACCTCTGCTGACGGTTCCGCTTCCCCAACAAACCCTCAATTGTGGAGTACATGGTCAAGGGTGCAAAGGATGTCGGTATTTATGCCCCAAGGCATTACAGAAAATGCAATTACTAAGGGAACGGTTACCGGGAACGGCGACTTTACCATTAGCCCGACAACTGCTTACGAAGGCCAAATTATTTACCTTGAGCCCATGCCCGAAACAGGTTTCCGCTTAGATCACTTTAGCTCTTCCCCCTCAGTAATATTTACAGAGGCTACAGGCGAGAATGAGGGCAAATGGCGCTTTTATATGCCTGCAAGCGCAATAACTGTAAATGCTGAATTTGTGTCAGATGCAGATCCCATCAAACTGCCTACAAGCAGGGACCTGACACTGTTCCACACCAACCCCCGCTTTTTCCATGTTCAAAGTAACTGGCAAGGCTTGGATATTGCAAGGGATGCCAACGGTCAGGGCGTAGAAGCCTCGGTATTTCTGACTCAGCAGGCGGATGTAGTGGGCATTCAGGTTGCATTATATCGTACTACCGTAGATAGGGCAGGGACTAACCCTGTAAGCTCAGCTTATTTGGCGGAACAAGCCAATGTTGACAACGGTACTTTACAGGCACTTGGCTATTTCTATGTAGTATGCGGCTTTGGCGGCGCAGACGGGCTTGCTAACAACCTGGGGTATATTGTACCCTCCCTTGACTCGCAGGACATAGATGCCTTGCCCAACCGTGCCATTGCAACGGCAAGCCTTCCCGGGACCACCTCTGAGCGCGCTATAGGGAACCTTACCTTCCGCGATCTTCGCGGCACTAGCACAACAGCCGTAGCTTTTAAAAATATCATTAAGGGTATTGATGCAGGCTGGACAAGCGGGGTATCTCCAAACTACCGGTTCGCAGTACGGTATGTTGCAACAAACAGCGGTGTATTTGAGACGGGCGACTGGAGCTTATTGTCGTATAACGCGATGACAGAACTTGCCTGGTAATAAGGGAGTGAATTGATACCTAAAAACCGCCGGCAATTACTAATAACTGCCGGCGGTTATTTTATAAAGAAAAACTATCGGCAATTTACGATTAATTAAATTTTGGAGTGTTTTATGAAAAAATGTTTTTTTAATACATTAACTTTATTGTTACTGGCAGGCCTTGTATTATTCAGCGCCTGCTCTGATAACACAGATCCTACGGTAAAATACAGCCTTACAGTAAACCAGCCTGCCTCTGGCGGCTCTTTTACAGTTAGAGTAAACGGCAATACAGCCGTTTCGGGCAATACGGAAGCTGCGGCAGGTGATACCATTACCCTTAACGCGGCGCCTGCACCGGAATTTAGCTTTTCAGGCTTTACCTTAACGCCGGCGCAAACATTGAGCGGGAACGGCAATACAAGAACCTTTACCATGCCCTCAAGGACTGTAAGCATAAGGGCTGTATTTATAGAAAGCGGGAGCGAAAATGATATTAATTTGAGCGCTTATACTATTGTGTACCCTAATGATGCATCAGGGTTGGAAAGACATTCCGCTGATTTTCTTTCAGATTATATTTTTGAAATTTCCGGCCTGCGGCTTCCCTTTAGCGCTGATACCGAAACCCAGGAAACCGGCAAGGAAATTCTAATAGGTGCTACAAACAGAACAGCTTCATCAACTGCCCAGGCATTTTACGAATACGGCGATAATAATATTATCATTTGGCAGGATAATGAAAAAATTATTTTGTACGGCGAACAGCTAATGCTTGCAGGCGCAGTAGGTCAATTTGCATCAACTTATATTAAGGCTAACCAATCAGCGCGGGAGATTAGCAAGACACTCAGTATTTCAACCTATCTAACAGCCCTTTCTAAAAGTGTGCTTGTTTTATTTGGCGATGGAATGGGAATGAATCATATCGAGTATTTTAGATCCTTATCCGAAACAGATTTTTTTGCAGATTACCTCCCTTACAAAGGCATTCTAATGACAACTGACTTGAATGGAGCAGCTACCGACAGCGCCGCTGGGGGCACTGCCATGTTTAGCGGTATTAGGACTATTAACGGGACTCTCGGCTTAGACCCGGACGGAGTGCCAATAAAAAGCATAAGGCAGGAAGCTTACGAAAGAGGGTATAAAACAGGAATTGCAACAACTGATGTCGCCCATGGCAATACTGCAGGCTCGCTTACTGCCCATGTACAAGCCAGATACGACGATATTATAAGCGTTAAAGCCCAGCAGGAACTTTTGCTTGCAGAGGGAAAGCTCGATTATTTAATAGGCACGGGTACAGGTTATAATTGGGATCATATATATCCAAATAATCAATGGATACAGTTCTCTTCCGGCCTTATTCATCCTGGTTCTAGAGGCACGGATATCTACGAATATGTAAAAGAATGCCTATGGACTATCCGCAGCGACAAGTTTTTTGCCCTGATCGAGGAAGACGATATTGATAATTACAGCCATGAACCGAATTCGCCAATGCAGGGAAAGCTGGATAACCTTTTTATGGCCATGGGGCGCTTTAATAACTACATGGGCTATTCGATGGCCTTTGCAATGGCACATCCTGGAACAGCTATTATTGTTGCGGCAGATCACGAAACCGGAAACCTTACGAACACCGGCGGGACATTCCGGTATAATTCACTTATCCATAGCAATGCCGATGTTGATATATTCGTTTACGGAGACGGCGGAGAAATTTTCCACAATCAAACAGTTTGGAACAATGAGGTAGGAAAATATCTAGGCAGATTAATAGGGGCCAGCGAGAATTTTTCAGTCCCCGTTACAGTAGATCTAGCCGCAGCTTTTGTCGCAACTGTTAATGCTCTAGAGGATAACCCGTCTGCAATGCGGCTTAACGGCCTTGTAAATAATTTTTATAACACAAGGCTTAGCGCAGAAGAAAAACAACTGCCGGAAGTTCTTGCAGCTTATTATTATGTTGAGAATTTACGGAATAATTAATGACAAAAAAAACTTTTGCTATAGTTAATTTACTGCTCTTGACAGGCATTATAATACTTGGTTCATGCCATCTCCGTAAGGAGCCGGATATAAATCCTCCGGTTAAATACGCAATAACCCTTACCCAGCCACAAGGCGGCACTTTCACTGTAACGGCAGCCGGCGGCACTTCCGTTTCCACAAGCACGGAAGCGGAAGCAGGTATTACAATAAGCCTTAGGGCGTCACCCTTATACGGTTATGCCTTTACCAGATTTACAGTTACCCCGTCTCAAACATTAAGGGGCACAGGCAATACACGAACCTTTACCATGCCTGCCCAAGCTGTAACTGTTACAGCAGTATTTACAGAACAGGATAAGCCTGTAATTGCCCGACATATTTTGTTTAGCTCAGACGCGCATAACCGAAGCGGAAGGCCAATGATATTTAACTCATGGATGCCGCTTATGCAGGAAATTGTGCCAAATGTCGATTATTTTATCTGGGGCGGCGATAACGGCGATGGAGCCGAAACCGTTCCACCAACATATTGGTGGTATGTTGAAGAGTTTATAAACTGGGCAGAAGTTTATGTCGAAAACGGTTTTATTAAAAACCGTAATGTATTTCTTTTGGGCAACCATGAATGGCAGTCTAACGGCGGCAATTACGGATCTAACGCAAACAACTATTGGGCAGCGCAGCAAATGGTTACTGCCCATGAAAAATTTATCGAGGACGATTATATCATTTATTGTTTATCGGCGACCTCCAGTGCGCAGTCATACGCCGTCGATGATATCGATACGCTTGATGCCTACCTTGAAACAGTGTCAAGCGATATACCAGTCTTTGTAATAGGGCATTACCCACTGCACTACTGGTATCACATAACATGGGGACAGAGAAGGGCAACGGCCAATGCTGCCGCGCTTATTAATGTTCTTAACAAGTATTCAAATGTATATTTTTTATGGGGGCATAACCACTCCATGTTTGATCCAAAAGACCCTCATTTTGACGGGATACACCGCCCGGGTTCAAGCCTCGTTATTGTTGAAAACGGGCCAGAGGTAACAATTCAATTTCCCTACCTTTTCGCAGGTGTTATGAGCGATGCTGAATATTATGGCAGCGGGCTGTACAGGGGCAAAGCCTTACTTGTAACGCTGATAGACGGAGAGCTTGAATTAAAATATATAGACAAAGAGGGAATTGCCTTCGATCCTGAAGAACGGGGGCCCTAAGTTTAATCAATATTTTTGCAGATATTTTATTGCGTATAACCTTATTTAAATCTTGGAGGATTTATGAAAAAACAATTTCTTTATACGGTTACTTTGCTGCTTTTAGCAAGCATTGTAATGTTCAGTTCCTGCCCTGAAGGGCTGGATAAACCCTTAGAGCCGGTAAAATATGACCTAACTGTGACCCAACCTGCCGAGGGCGGGACTTTCACTGTAGCTGTCGGCAGCGGCGAAGCAGGTTCCGTTGACACAGAAGCGCAAGAAGGTGAAACCATAACCCTTACTGCAATGCCTGAAACCGGTTTTGATTTCGGCGGTTTTACCGTAGACCCGGTTCAGGAATTAAACGGAGAAGGCAATACGCAAACCTTTACCATGCCTGGCGAGGCTGTAACTGTAACAGCGGTATTTATCGCCCAGGACACGCCCAAATTTGCAATAACTGTGGCCCAGCCTGCCGAGGGCGGAACTTTCACTGTAGCTGTCGGCAGCGGCGAAGCAGGTTCCGTTGACACAGAAGCGCAAGAAGATGAAACCATCACCCTTACTGCAATGCCTGAAACCGGTTTTGATTTCAGCGGCTTTACCGTAGACCCGTCTCAGGAATTGAACGGAGAAGGCAATACGCAAACCTTTACCATGCCTGGCGAGGCTGTACATATAACAGCGGTATTTATCGCCCAGGACACGCCCAAATTTGCAATAACACTGGCCCAGCCTGCCGAGGGCGGCACATTCACTGTAGCTGTCGGCAGCAGCGAGGCTGTTTCTACTGACACAGAAGCTGCAGAGGGTGAAATCATCACCCTTAACGCAGAACCTGGAACTGGTTTTAGATTTAACGGCTTTTCTCTGGCACCGTTCCCGGCGCCAATATTGAGCGGGGAAGGCAATACGCAGACCTTTACCATGCCTGCCAGAAATGTATCTGTAACGGCTGTATTTATCGCCGAAAATGTACCTAAATTTGCAATAACTGTGACCCAGCCTGCCGAGGGCGGCACTTTCACTGTAGCTGTCGGCAGCAGCGAGGCCGTTTCCACTGACACAGAAGCTGCAGAAGGTGAAACAATAACGCTTAGCGCAAAGCCTGAAACCGGTTTTGATTTCATCGGTTTTTTTTCAGACCCGGCTCAGGTATTGACCGAAGAAGGCAATACGCTGACCTTTACCATGCCAGGTACACCTGTAACGATAACAGCTTTGTTTGCTGAAGAAGTTATCGCTAAAATTAAGCTGCCCACCAGCGCGGGAAACGACACCCCTAGCCGTATGTTCCATGTTCAAAGCAACGGTAACGGTTTGGATATTGCGCGGGATAGCAACGGGGTTGGCGTAGAGGCATCTAAATATTTGGTTAATACTGAGAATGTCGTTGGCATGCAGATTGCGGTATATCCTTCAAGCATAACTCAAGCTCAGATCAACAGCGGAACAACTCCGCTCGGATATTTTTGGTTTGTATGCGGTTTAGGTCCTGACATAGACGGACTTATTGCTAACGGGCCCTATTTGGTCCCTTCTCTTAATCCGCAAGACATAAACGCAGGGCCCGACCGTACCCCTGCAACTGCTTGTTACCCTTCAGATGCGTTTAACCCAGACGACCGCAACATTGCTTCATGTTCCTTCCGAGGTCTGGACAACACGACTCAGGGCAGTTCGTATTATGAATCGTCTACAGCTTTTAGAAAAATTTTAAAATTTACAGACCCTTCATGGACAAGCGGGACAAAGGCATTTAGATTCATAGCAAGGTATGTTGCAGAAGAAGATGGCATCTACGAAACGGGCGACTGGTGCGGCAGAAGCGTAAATGCAACATCGGCTCTTCCTTTCCCCCCAGTTACAAGCGCAATTACAGTTAACCAGCCTGCAAGCGGAGGCACTTTCACTGTAGCGGTAGCAGGCGGAACAGCCGTTTCCACAAACACCCAAGCGGAAACAGGGCAAACAATTACCCTTACTGCATCACCTGCACAGGGCTTTAATTTTACAAGCTTTACGGTAACTCCGCCTCAAACATTGAGCGGATCAGGCAATACACGCACATTTACCATGCCCTCCGCTGCTGTAACTGTTACGGCAGTATTTACCGCCGTAAACGAAAAATACGCAATCACAGTTACCCAGCCTGCCCAAGGCGGTACTTTCACTGTAGCAGTAGCAGGCGGCACAGCAGTTTCCGCAAGCACCCAAGCGGAAGCGGGCCAAACAATAACGCTTAGCGCAGCGCCTGCACAGGGCTTTAACTTTACCAGATTTACCGTAAGCCCGTCTCAAAATTTGAACGGGTCAGGCCTTACACGCACCTTTACCATGCCCACGCAAGCTGTAACTGTTACGGCAGTATTTAATGACGAAAATGCGCAGGCAAGCCATATTCTGTTTACATCAGACGCGCACAACAGAACCGGAAGAACAATGATATTTAATACATGGATGCCGCTTATGCAGGAAATTGTGCCCGAGGTCGATTACTTTGTCTGGGGCGGCGATAACGGCGATGGCTCAAGCACAACAGCCCCAACTTATTGGGGTTATGTCGAAGAGCTTGTAAACTGGGCAAATGTTTATGTTAGCAACGGTTTTATTAAAAACCGTAATATATTTCTCCTTGGCAACCATGAATGGCAGTCTAACGGCGGCAATTATGGAGCCACTGTAAACAACCACTGGGCAGCTCAGCAAATGGTTACCGTCCATGAAAAAGCTATAGAAGATGATTACATCATTTATTGTTTATCGGCTACCACCGATGCGCAGTCTTACGCAGTTGCTGATATCAATACACTGGATACCTACCTTGCAACGGTGTCAAGCGATATCCCGGTCTTTGTAATAGGGCATTACCCTTTGCACTACTGGTACAGTCTCGGATGGGGCCAGAGAAGAACAACGGCCAATGCTGGCGCGCTTATTACCGTTCTTAACAAATATTCAAATGTATATTTCATATGGGGGCATACTCACTCCATAACGGATCCGAGAGACCCTCATTATGACGGTATATACCGCCCGGGTTCAAGCCTCGTTATTGTTGAAAACGGGCCGGGGGTAACAATTCAATTCCCCTACATTTCCGCCGGAGTTATGAGCGACACTGAATATTCCGGAAGCTGGCAGCACAGGGGCAAGGCCTTGCTTGTAACAGTGGAGAATGGAGAGGTTGAACTAAAATATGTAGACAAAGAAGGAATTGTGTTCGATCCTGAAGAACGGAACTAAAGCCAAACAATGAACACCCTGAAGCAAGGTAAAAGAGAAAAGGTAAAAGAGAAAAAAGTTTTCGCGTCCTGGTGTAAAGTTGACACTAGGAGAAGAAAATGAAGCTTAGCTAGTTGCCAACTAGCGGACTTATTTCACTTTTCTCTTTTCACTTTTCTCTTGTATGCCCTACGCCTTGCGCCCCCATCTAGCGAAGCAAAATTGAAATAACGGCAAACAATGAACACCTGAAACATAGCTATTGCACGACCGATGCCGTATAGTAACGGATCGTGCGGAGCTTGAGAAACCCTCTTGAGGGTTTGCTCAAGTCCGCAGAGTAAAACAAAACGGCATCGGTCGTGCGGGAACAAATTCTTTAAGG